>OLSJ01000288.1_pt1 | contig 43678 bp, 40 predicted proteins | sample 1672151 | NCBI WGS metagenome assembly OLSJ01 (sample SAMEA3136653, study PRJEB25190) | human gut metagenome | biome: human gut; feature: human-associated habitat; material: faeces | place: Austria | collected 2013 | reverse complement strand
ATGGAATCGAGGTGTCTTTCTTTTATGCAAAATCACGAACTTGCTCATTTATAGTATATAAATTTCTGAGAAAGGAGGACGTAAGTATGATCTTTAAGAGTGGGAAAGCAAATGCAGGTTGCTGGTCTTTTGGTCCTGTATTAGGATTATGTGCAGGATACGGAAATAAAAAGGGCTGGTAAGAATTATGGCAGCAAGAGGAGGGGGAGGTTAAACTCCCCTTTTTCTTATTAGGCCACTTATAAATGATTTTCTACGCAAAATGGCAAAATTTCGGCATCAGGAAAATCAAGATGTAAGCGCCGGAACAAGGATAAGGTTTTTTATCGATAAACCAGCAACTATGATCTCTTTTCCAAGAGCCGTTATCAAATATTTATAGGATCCTGGGATTTTTTCAATCAGTCCATGGACTTTCAGACGTTTAAAGATCCTTGTCATGGCAGACGGAGTGATTTTCGGAAGATGCTGGCGGATCTGTTTTCCTTGTATCCCGAATGTCATGTATTCCCCTTTGCTGATGGCTTCCAGTACAGACAGATCACGGGAATCAAAAAAGTTGAATCCGCGATAGGTTCGTTCCTTTTCCCTCCGGGAATGACTGACTTCATCCAATTTCTTCCTGCCGCTGCTGTGATCATCAAAGGATGAGATAAATTCAAGGTATCTGTAATTCGCAGATTTCAGGATTGTGAATAACTGATATAAGCTGTAAATACTCTTTTTTAAAGGGGCTTTCCGAATATCGGATGTTCCATCCCTATGCTGAACTTCCCGCTCCACACGGAACGTACTGATATCATTGCAGGTGCTTTCAATTCGCAGTACACAGCCAAACTTGTCATACATTTTTATGGACACATCACCCATGTGGTGCTTGATCCTCGTTCCGAGGATGCGCTGATTATAGTTTGTGCCAATCTCTTTGGTACAGTTATAAGTGATTCGCTGTCCAAGGAAAGTGGCGATGTTGTCAGGCTTCACAGTATATATCGCAGTGTGGATGATTTCATCATAGATTGGTGCCAGGTATTCCGGCTTACGGAACATGATATCCGTGGCACATTCGATCTGCTGAACCGTCCAGGTATAACCCAGCCCGAGAGATTCCGGAACGGGACTGTAGCGTCTGGCAAAGACATCGAGAACTTTATGGAGCCCTTGCGGGTTGATACGGTCAGAAAGTTTCTGAGCAGTTTCAATATCGGAGATTTCAAGGAACGCGTTGTCCTGCATTCGGTAAGAAAGCTGTTTTTTGTCAAGCTTATAGGCGAGCAGGTTATGACCGTTCATGTAAAACTGAAGACGGAAAGGCGGCCATGTAGGGACACGAAGATAGCAAAGGCCAAGTTCCCTGTCGATAAAATAGAAATAGTAATGAAGACACTTGCTCTGGTCAAACTTCAGGAAGGTCTTCCCAGTTGTTTTATCATGCCAGGGCCTGTAGGTATTACAGCATTCCATAGCAGAAAAGATATGGATCAGACCTTCCGTTTTTCCGGTTTCGGCAATGATGTTCTGGATGCGGTCATCTTTTCGAAAAGCATGGAGTTTTCGGATGAACTCAATTTCCATTCCATTTTCGTGAGCAATCTTTTCCGCATTCTGACGGACCTGTTCCGTAAGGGGCTGGGAGAAACTGGTGGGATAATCAAAAATACGGATACCGTTGAGTTTCATATAGGCAGTCATTGCTTCCGCATGGCTCCAGTTTGGGATATATCCCTGAATGATCATGCGGTCATAACAGGTAATGATGCCATGAATTTTATCAGCGTATTTATCAGTGAGTAACATATAAAAACCCCCTTTTTCTTTAGAATAACACAAGGGGTAGAAAATAAAAATAACTTTTCCGGTTTATCCGGGTTAGGGAGATATAAGTTATGGATAAAAAAGAAAAATTACTTATAGAAATAGTTTGTATTATTGTTCTGAGCAACTTTTTATGTATGTTTTGTTTTTTATTTTTAAATTTGGCTTTTCAAGGAAATATGGAGGAGATGGCAAGCATTTTGTCACTTATTATAAGTTTTGTTATTATGCCATTTTATATACTAAAAAAGCAACATAATATTAAAATCTCAGAAATAGGAATAACAAAAATTGGTATAACAGATGGTATTTTTTTTATTATTGCTGTGATTTTTAGTGTTTTGTTATTTATAACAAAAGGAAATTTGAAGATTTTTATCGAAGTTGTAAGTCAGCAACTATTTGTTAGTGTATCAGAAGAAGTTTTAATGCGAGGAATTGTTTTTTACTTATTATCACAGTTGTTTCGTAAAAAATATTATGTGGTCATTATCAGTGCTATAATATTTGGGTTTGCATTACATACAGGAGGAGATTTCTTAAGTAATTTAGTATATAGATTTCCAGCAGGTATAATACTTGCTGTATTAAGGATATATACAAAAAAATTATACTCGCCTATGGTGGTACACTTTATGTATAATTTGTGGTGCCTATATTTGTAAAGAGAGGTAGAAAAATGAGGAAAAATATTATTTTATGGATTTTAGAGATTGCATTAGGAGTATTAGGGAGTATAGCAGTATTTTGGGGATATGCATCAATGAATATTTTTACACTATATGGAGTGTTGTTTGCACCAGGATTACTAACAGCAGTTGTATATTTATATTTAATTAAAAGTAAGAAAATAAGCAAATTACGTGGGAATAGTTTATACGTTTCAAGTATGATTTTTTCGCTTATTGCAACGATGGTATTTGGAGTAGTTGATGTCGTTTTACGCTCTAAGAATAACATGTATGAAACTATTATAGCAAATACAAGAAATGTATTAGACGGAGAATACTTGATTATAAAAGGAAATAGTAATTTGATGGACTATATCTTTATCTTTGTATTTATTTTTCTGATATTCTGGTTTATAGGAAGAGGGAATAAAATAGATGAAAGACGAATTGAATGTTAAAAAGTTTTGGGAATTACTAAGAAAATATTTGCCACTTAAAAAAAATATAGGTATATTGCTATTTTTAATATTTAGTCAAGTTTTTTGTACATTATATATGCCTATAGCTGTAATGAATACTATAGATATTAGTGGCGGAAATTATTACGAGTGGAAAAAAATTTGTTGGATTGCTTTTATTATTTTGCTACAGGTAATATTTTCAGTAGGAGTGTTGTATTTGATGTCTTGTATGGCTCATAAAGTTATTATGCAATTACGTGATGATTTATGGAGTAAAGTCTTGTATTTACCAATTGAATATTTCGATAGAACAGAAACTGGCGAAATAATGAGTAGGATAACAAACGATACTATGGTAATTAGTGAGTTTATAACAAATGATTTTTTGAGTGCAATTACAGGTGTTATATCTATAATAGGCTCTATAATTTTAATTTTTGCAGTTGATTGGAAAATGGCAGTAATTATGATTGGATTAGTGCCAATAACAGTCTTTGCAATCAGTCCTTTAAATAAAAAATTATATAGGATTTCAAGAGATTTTCAAAATAAGACAGGAGAATATCAGGCGAGAATGAATAATGTTTTAACTAATATTCGATTAGTGAAAACATGTATAGCTGAAGAAAAAGAAGAAGAAAGAGGAAAAATATTAACGAAAGAGTTATTTAATATAGGCATTAAAGGAGGAAAAATAACTGCTTTAGTTCAACCTTTAACAACAATGTTGATCTTCCTTTTATTAATTCTTATATTTGGATATGGAAGTGTGAGAGTAGCAAATGGGAGTTTATCGGCGGGAAGCCTTGTTGCAATTATATATTATCTTTTTCAAATTGCAACACCTTGTATGGGCTTGACGGCATTTGTAGGTCAATTGAATAGAAGTTGTGGTGCGATGGAAAGAATTAGTAAAATTTTAAATGAAGAAATCGTGGAGAAAAAGATTAAAAAAGAGATTATAATTGCTGATCAAAAATGCAATTGTGGATTAGTATTAGATAATATTTCTTTTCGGTATTCAGATAGAAAGAATACTCTTTGCAGTATCAGTTTTTTCATTGAAAAAGGAGAGACTTTAGCAATTGTTGGAGAAAGCGGATCTGGAAAATCTACTATTTTTTCACTGATAGAGAGATTTTATGAACAAGATGAAGGGAATATTTATTATGAAGGAATAGATGTTAGGAATATACCTATGAATGATTGGAGAGGAAAAATAGCATACGTTCAACAGGAATCACCAATTATGTCAGGAACTATTTTAGATAATTTAACTTATGGACTTGATAGTTATAATGAAAAAAATGTATTAAGTGCCTTAGAAAAGGCAGAGTTGAATAGATTTATTAGTTCATTGCCAAAGGGGTATAATACAGACGTTGGTGAACAAGGTGTTAAACTGTCGGGAGGACAAAAACAAAGAATTGCCATAGCACGTGCGATGATTAGAAACCCAGAAATATTGTTACTAGATGAGGCAACCGCAAATTTAGATAGTTGTACTGAAAAATCTGTTCAACGAGCATTAGAACGATTGATGTTAGGGAGAATAACTATAGTTGCAGCTCACAGGTTTTCGACAATAAAATGTGCAGATAAAGTTGTTGTATTGGAAAAAGGGAAAATATGTGGCTGTGGAACACATGAGGAATTATTTGAAAACAATAAGATATATAGAGAATTGCTTTTAAATCAGATAAATAATTAAAAACCAAAAAAATCTACTAATTACATTTAAAAATTTTGTAGTTAGTAGATTTTTTTATTGAAAATGGCTTTGATATGTAAGCGAAAAATAATTCGACGGATTGCTTTGCCCTAAAATTCAGTCCATAATAATCATTAGAGAATGCAAGCACTTTACTTCATCTTCTGTTGCTAGAAATGATAGGTGCGAGCATTTTACTCGATTCGATTTATGGAGGACTGCTCATGAGAAGCAAAAGAATACCTGCAGAAGAACAATATCGTCTCATCATGGAATGCCGTCAAAGTGGATTGACAGATCATCAATGGTGTGTGGAACATGACATCAAACCAGGAACTTTTTATAACTGGGTAAAACGATTACGTCAAAAAAGTTGTATGGATTTACCGGCATCAACCAGACGCAGCCATAGCGCTCCGGAAAGTCAGGAAGTTGTCAGAGTGGATTTTCATGACACCGACACGCTTTCCTATGAACAGCCATTAAATATGATCCCGGCATCTACGAAAAGAAACAACATTTCCGTGGCAGAGCCAATGAGGCTGTCTGTTGGAAGTTTTCTTCTAACTATCCCAAATGGAACAGATCCAAAGCTTTTGGCTCAGACTCTTCGTATTATGAAGGAGTTGGAATGTTAGGCGATATCACAGCCGCCGATGAGATTTATATCGTAACAGGCAGAACGGATATGCGAAAATCCATTGACGGACTGTGTTCGATTGTAGAGGAGCAAAGCTTTGCTCTGGGAGTCCGATGGATTTGTGCTGTTATTAGAATAGAATTATTATTCGAGATAATCTCTTGGAAAGCCCAGAAATTAAGACTTTCTAAGAAATCTTCTCGAATAATGATATCCTATTAGTGACTCTTCAAAAAATCAGGAACATTTCTTTCTTCCAAGTCTTTTTCATCAATATAAATCGAACGCGGAAAATTCATTTCGTTCCATTCACGGATATGTTTATCAACTGTTGCCTGTGGACTTTCTGTATAAATCTGTGTCGTTTGAACTGATGCATGTCCAAGGAAAGCTTTTATTACCATAATCGGAACTCCCGCTTCTAACATATGTTGTCCGGTCGTGTGTCTCATACTATGAGGTGAATAGTGTTCTTCTTTGAAAAGATTGGGCGTTTTTTCTTTAGCGAGTTTTATATATTTTTTGTATATTTCTTCCACGCATGATATTGTCATATGCTCATGCGTCTGACTCGAAAATATATGTCTGTCAGGTTCTGTTTCTATTCTGCGATGTCTAATATATTTTCTAAGCATAGATGCACAAGGGTCAGGAATACGTATGCGACGTGCTTTTGAACCTTTTCCTACTATATCAATAGTAGTACCAGTTGATCTGAAATTGACAGATTTTACAGTAAGATCACACACTTCCTGTGCACGTGTGCCTGTTGCATACATAAAGCTTAATAAAACCATGTCTCTTAAACCAGTCTCACTTTTTTGGTCAGGCAGTGCCAGAAGGATCTTTACTTCATCGGTGGTAAAACCAACACGCCGCTTTTTAGGTGCTTTTTTTGATGGAATCCTCAATACAGCACTTCTAAAAGTTGATGCTGCATCAAAGTCATAGTTTTGTGCATACTCGGAAAAAGAATACAGTGCGGCAAGTCTTTGATTTCTGGTTGTAACTGAACATTTACGTTCATTTTCAAGCCATGACATAAAATCGGAAAGCGTATTTACATCTAAACAGTCAAAAGTAATCTCATCTGCTTTCGTGTTTTTGACTGAATACATATATTTTATTAAAAGTGTAAATGTTGTTTTATAAGAGTTGATTGTGTTCTTACTTAACCCACGTGCTTCCGGCATATATGTATTTACATAGTATTCAAGATATTTCATAAAAATCGAAGGAGTCTTCTGCTTTCTCATAAATCAACCTCCGGAAACAGAGATTCTGTGAAATCAGCAAACAAGAGCATATCTTCTTCGAAGAGTTCACTGCTGAATTTCATATATTTTTCACTTTCCACAAGGGATTCATGACCACAATATACAGAAAGATATGGAGAAGCCATATCGATATGATATCCTGCAGTTTCCAGCTGTTTAAAAGCATGGAACATAAAACAATGTCTTAAACAGTGCAGGCATGGAGCACGTTTATGAGGATCTTCATTCCCTTTGATAATACCAGCTTTCCTAAGAATCTTTTTAAATTGGCGTTCAGCAGTTATTGGGGATAAATGTTCGCTTTGTCCTGGGAATAAAAATGGATTATCTATACCATAGATTTTTATCACCTTACAATAATCCTTCAGCATGTTTGTTAATGTTTCATGCATTGGAACTAATCGTTGTTTCTTGTTTTTTGAATGTATAATACGGATGACTCCGTTTTCTAGATCCAGATGCTCCATCTTCAAATTTAGAGCTTCGCCTAATCTGAGTCCACAACAATACAAAAGGCGTATGAGAACCGCCATTTCCATATGTATATGCGGAATGCTGCTAAATTTGTTTGTCATTGGATATGCATCAGCAATAGCAAATATATTCGACAATTCCTCATCACTAAATATATAGGGAATATACAAATCTTTCGTTTTCTGGAAGGGCGGAAGATAAACAACTTTTCCCATATCGGCTCTATATTTCATAAAGTTTCGTATAGTCTTTATGTATCCATTAATAGATGCCTCTGGAACACCTACATCATTAAGCCACTGATTTATTATTGTTTGTGGTACAATTTCATCATTATAAGATATTTTTGTAAGATATCTGTCAAAAGAAGACAGGCGATAATTATCCAAACGATAGGTATTCCATGCGAAAGTCGCAACACGATACTCCATGAATGACTGCATGTCGTCTTTAAAACAACTTTTAAAAATCACGGTTCTCATATACGACCTCCTTTCAGGAATTGGTGAAGTGTTCCTGAAGGTGCCGGGCATGCAAGAGCACAATTCCTAAGCATCTGAATATCAAGACGTGCATAGTGCCTGATTGCATTGGGACTATCATGTCCCAGTACTTTTCTTACGGTTTCATAAGATATGCCATCGTTTACCATCGATGACGCAATAGAAGCTCTCAGACTATGAGGTCCATGTTTTTTACCTGCAATGTTAATACCAGAGCGAATCATATGTTTTTTTACAGCAAATGAGACAACAGAATACGATATTTCTGAATAAGGGCACATGATTTTAAAAATACATAGTCGCTTGTGGATGCAGGACGATCTGTTGACAGATAATCCATCAGTGCTGTTTTGATTTCTGGCACCATGTAAAGTTCTGAAACACTTCCCGTTTTATTTTGGATAAAGCAGATACGCTGATTTTTGAAATCAAGAGAATCTAATTTAAGCGAGGCAATATCTCCCGCACGCATTCCTAATCGCGAAGCGAGAAGCAATATCGCATAATCTCGTTTTCCGATAGAAGAAGTTCGGTCTACAGCATTTTCGATCTCGATGATTTCAGAGATATCATAAGTTTCAGGAATATGTATACCACGATTGAATTTAGGAACTAATGTTGAAAAATCTTTTTCAATGTATCCTTGTGCAAAAAGATATCTTAAAAAATCTCTTAGTTCAGGATAGAATTCTTTATTCTTAAGATTCACTGAAAACTGAATGATTTCAGAACTATTTATGTATTCAAGACTTTTACAATTGTTTTCATCCAGATAAGTAAGGAATAAATATAACAAGCGTTCTTTAGTCTTTAGAGTAATTGGACGATTTCCTATCTTGCGACAATGTTCAAGATAATCCGCCTTAATAGCGTGATATTGCTCTGGAACAGACAAATCTTTTCGTGGAACGGAATATACGAAACCTGTACCAGAACAGATATTATTTAATCTTCGAATGACTGTCCTGAAAAAACGTTTCGTCGTATAGTTGTAATCTCTTGATTCAACTTCTTTTTTGTAGTATTGATCTGCAACTGATGAAGAATAATCAGTTATGTTATTAGCTAACATGAATTTTTTGATTCGTTTTACATGTTCCTGATACAGTTGTATCGTGCTTTTTGCATACTTTTCTTCTTGAAGTATTAAAGTTAGTTGATCATACAATTCATCAATAGGTATTTGGGTATTATTCATTGGACACCTCCGTCTTATATTAGTAAGTCCAATGATACATCATTATTCGAGAAGATTTCTCTGAAAGTCTTAATTTCTGGACTTTCCAAGAGATTATCTCGAATAATAATTCTCTTCTAATAAAAGCAATTATCTAAGAACTCGAATAATTGCTTCTATATAAACGCATGGAAGTTCAGGTCAGATTCCGCTGGCCTAGAAATCAGTTGGAAGGTAAACGCCTAGTTTTAGGGTGTCCCCAAAATATTTCCAAAATCCCATTGCTAGATAGGATTCTGGAAGACTAACATTTTACTCTATTTAATGCTACATAGTTCCTGAACTTCTGTACTCCATGGAGCTAGATGATCAAGTTCTTTGTCCGACATATTTTCGTTCGGTCGGTGTTCCAACAGGAACTTTAAATATTCATACAGATTCAATTCGTATGCTTTTGTCATTTCAACAATCGTAAGATACATCGTGTTTGCGATTGCTCCTGCAGGCGTATCTGAGAATAGCCAGTTTTTGCGATTATGTTCTTAAGCACATAACAGAAAGAACTGGCTGTTCAGTGCCAGTCCAAAAGGAGCCACTGCCAGTGCTATTGTGTACACTATGGTTGAAATGGCAAAAGCGAATGCTCTGAATACCTATAAATATCTGACATATCTTTTATCACAACGACCAAACAATAAAATGTCAGATGAACAGCTGGAACAGCTTGCTCCATGGAGCGAGCCTGCGAAAGCTAACTGTCAAAACTAAAATAGAAGAAAACGCTTGCATCTATCATTTTGGTGCAAGCGTAATTTACGAGTAACGTAGCAATATTTTGCGCTTACTTTGATATTATTACATTTTTATTTTTCGAATATATCATTAAAAAATTAGGAACAAATATTTTGTAGCTCATATTATAACATTAGTTAATAAATTTACATATATGGTTAAAAAATCCCCTTTCTAATATGCGATTAGTGAAGGGGTAACACAAATCTTAAAAAAATCCCTTTTTTGTACCTTGAAAATTGAATTGCCTGTCCAAAGTGATACCTGATATTGAGTGGGCATTCTGCCCGCCTTGCCAGAGAAAACGCTGCGAAAGGAAATTTGGAGTAGGAACGGATTTGGAAAGAAAAAATGAACCCATAGTATAAAAAGAATATAGAAAAGTATGAAAAAAGCAGTAGGATTAAATAATATGATGGAAATGAGTAGTTCAGCTGTCACAACTCGTCTTCGACTGTTCCACAAGCGGCCGGATTGAGTTCGGATGTGCTGGAAAAGAAATCTATGAAGAAATAGAGATTTTTGATACCCCGGCACTTTTTTCGGCAGGAAGAATTCAAAAAGATAGTCTCCCAGAAGGTTTTTATTGTTATGAAGTTCCTCATGATGATGAGTGTATAGGGATTCCGTGTGAATTAAGTTCTCATATTTTGGTAAACTTTTGGAGGACAGTAATATCTAGAGTTCCACTTATAAAGGAGAAAGAATGTAGGAGATATATAGAAGATGAAGACTGGGGGTATACTGGAAATGCAGAAATACAACTGGAATCGTGGATTGAGGCATAATACATAAAATAAAAATAGCAGTCAGGCTAACAGGATATAGTGTTATTTTGTTGACTTGACCACTATATTGTGTTACCATAAACTTGTAGTTCAGTTTTATTCTTCATAAAGAAGAATTATAATTTTTTTCTGACCATAAGGTTAGAATGAAGTTTTGAAGTTTTGATACTTAATTAAAAAGCGCGTATATCAAAAGCATTCAGGAAGAAATTCTTTGAGTGCTTTTTTTATTGCCTTTTGGAAAGGAGAAGAAAGAAAAATAAAAAGCAGAGAGAACGATATGAAAATCAGAAGGGATTTTTGTATCGTTTTTTTGTATATGCAGAAAGGAGTGTGACAATGTGCAGGAAAGTGATTTACAGCGTGCAAGTAAAATTTTACACACAGAATTTGGTTCCGACTGGAAACAGATTGTACAGACGTTAGGAACAAGAGAGCTTACGCATTGCGTAGGACAAGACCTGACTTCTTTTATGGCATTTCCGGAACGGGCAGAAGGAGGCAGCAATCAGTGGAGAGGAAATTGTTCCCCGCAGGTTATAGCGAAACTCATTCAGTTTGTAAAAAAATGCAGGCGATATGAAAAGAATAAGGATTTTTTATTTTTGGATCCCATGAGTGGTTCTGGGACCAGTCAAGATGTGGCAGAGGAATTGCATATTCCCTCTGTCTTATACGATTTAAACCCACATCCGCCAAAGGGGATTGGAAACTGGAATGCATTAAAGGATGAAGTTGCGCGTAGTGCAGACCTGATTTTTTTCCACCCACCTTACCATGATATTATCCGGTATTCCGGAAATATGTGGGGCAGGCCGCATGAAGATGATTTGAGCAGATGTGAAAATTATATTGAAAAACTGAACTATGTGATCAAAAAACTGTATTTCAGCCTAAGACAGAATGGGTATCTGGCAATTCTGGTAGGAGATATCCGGCAGAAAGGCGTCTTTCATTCTATTGCAGCAGATATGCTTCATATTGGAAATATGAAGTCCTGGATTGTTAAGGGGCAGTTTCACTGCACTTCCAGTAAGACACAGTATTCCGGAAAACCCTTTATTCCTATTGTGACGGAAACACTGGTGCTTTTTCAAAAAGAAGAAATTCTTCTTGTACCATTTTCAATTAGAAGGGAAGGAATATTCCAGATACAAGAACAGGACTCCATTGCACTGACGTGGTTTCATTTATTGCGGATGACACTGGAACAGTTAAATGGACATGCAACGTTAAAGCAGCTATATCAGGAATTAAAAGAGCACCCGAAAGCCAAAAAGAATAAAAATTATGAGGCGAGAATTCGGGCAACTTTATATGAACATGCCGATTGTTTTCTGCCTTTAGCAAGAGGAACGTTTCGGCTAAAATACCGATAGGAAAGAGGTGTGTATGAAAGATGAAACAATGGCAGGATATTATCAGCTGCTGATTGCAATCTTTTGTAATCTGAATGCAAGAGAAGCAAGATATCTTTATGAGAAAGGAGCGTGAGAATATGCACCTTCATAAACTGACAGATCTTCTGTCATTTCATGAGGTGGCAGTTGGAGGAACCCTTCCCCAGACAGAGTATTATCGTGAAAAGCTGAAAAGACTGCATCCTATGCAGATGCTTTCGTCGAACATACTGCTGCCACTATATGAAATTTCTTTTTCTTATATGACAGTAAGGGGAAACTACAGGCAGGCGAAAAAATATGCTTTCCTGGCAGAGTACAGCGAAGTAGATTTTGAGGCAGAACTTTTATTAAAGGACTGGATTGCGGGACAGAATGCCAGAAAACCTTACCGCAAAATTTCCAATGTACAAATTCTGGAAATTCAAAAAATTGCGTATGGGATACTGGATATCCGGTCGTAAAAGTGTTCCACTTTTTCTTATCCTGAGAAATTCAGGTTGCTGCTTAGGAAAACCGGCCATTGCGGGCTTGTTTTTCGAAAGTGAAGGTCAGGCAGTGTAAAAAGACACACCTACAAGCATGGCTTTTCCGTTTAGAGCAAACTTTTTGTAAAGAACGGAGAAAAAATGGAACAGTTAAGTTTTTTTAGCATTGAAAAGAAAATCCAAAACGCCATAACCCTGTTAAAAATGTTTGAAGCAAAAGCCATAGAGATGCATCCGGAAGGATACTATTTATGTTTTAGCGGTGGGAAAGACAGTCAGGTAATTTATGAACTGGCAAAACAGGCAAAAGTAAAGTTTCAGGCTTATTATAATGTTACAACCGTAGATCCCCCGGAATTGGTCTATTTTATCCGAAAAATGTATCCTGCGGTTATTATCAATCAGCCTGATACAACCATGTGGGAACTGATTAGCCAAAAGCATTATCCGCCCACACGAAGAATGCGTTATTGCTGCTCTGAATTGAAAGAAAGAGGAGGAAAAGGACGGTTTGTAGTCACTGGTGTGCGTTGGGCAGAAAGCAGGAAACGAAGAAAAAGAGGATTTGCAGAAATACAAGGACCGTCTGAACCAAAGGTTATTTTAAACAGCGACAATGACGAAAAAAGAAGGCAGATAGAAAATTGCCAGATAAAAGGAAAACGGGTGTTAAATCCAATCTTGGATTGGACAGATGATGAGGTGTGGCAGTTTATCCATACACATATCCGAACTTATTGCAGCCTTTATGATGAGGGCTTTACAAGGATTGGCTGTATTGGGTGTCCACTGGCTTCCACCAAGCAGCGGGAGAAAGAACTGGCGCGCTATCCTATGTTTAAAAAGGCTTATTTAAAGGCGTTTGACCGAATGCTTTCTTACCATAAAGAAGGAACACATGGAAGTGCTACATGGAAAGATGCCGAAGATGTTTACAGGTGGTGGCTATATGGAAATCCCCCAAAAGAAATACAGGTCACTGGACAAATAGAATTATCCATCGAAAGGGAGTTGGGAAACATTGTGAAAGAAATAGAGAAAAAGAAACCAGAGCCTTCAAAAGAGTGGGAAGATGTTTTTCAAAAGAAACTGTATGACTGGAAAAAGATATACCAGTTTGGAACAGAAGAAAACCTAACCACAGACGGAGAAGTATTAAACCAAATCAGAAGGGAACTGGTGCAAGTCTATGAGAATTATTTTTCTGGTCCAACTGCTCGTGACAGGTATAAAAAGAAAATTCCACAGGCTGTCAAAGATGATTATATGGCAGGAGAAGTAGAAATTTTTGAAACTGCTCAAAGGCTGGTAAAGAAATATAAGCAGAGCCAGCAGTTTCGATATGTGCTTGTGAAGCGCCCTCAAATCAGGGAAACAGACAGGAGAAAACTTCAAGTTGATCTTTTGGTCGGAAAAATTCAGAAATTAGAGGTTTGCGTAAAGAGGAAAGACATTCTTGGAATGCGTATCTTTTCAAAGGAAGACGAACTGGACAAAATGCTGGCGGAAGTTTATCAAAAAATAAAAGAACTTCCCAGAATAAATAAGGGTGTAGAAAGCGCCGGAAATAAGAAAAGATCCAGTTGGAAAAATCAGATGATATTAGAAGAATTTATTCGTTAATTGAAAGGAGGAAACAGGGTGACAGATCAAAAAATGATTGCAAGTATGGTAGGCGATTTTTATGGGGTTTATCTTGGAAAATCCATGTTGGGAATCCAGGGACTTCTAAAAAAATATCATAACCATAAATTTATTATTACCTTGATTTCTAATTTGGAAACAACGGTAGAAATTGATATGCATAAGGCGATGCATGAGATTTATGATTTCTATAAGAAACATAGAGGAAAAGGGCAGAGAGAGGACAGCGAATGGGAACAGATCATTGAAGAAGCCAGTAAGATTGGCAAAAAATATGAAGGAAATGCGTGGTGCAAGCAGTTCCTGATTCAAATGATCAGCATTATTGAGGAAGAAGACACGGAAATCAGAGCAAAAAGAGAAGAATTAGAAAAAGCGGCATGATGGGAAGGGGAATCCCCCTTCCTGCTTTTATAGGAGGAAATAGGAATGCTTGGAAAAATGATAGAAAATACAAAAGATTTGAATATGGTTGCAGACCGTTTAAGAGCAAGAGGCGAAATTTCACGTTTGCAGGAGCTTTGTAAAGAATGGCTGATACCGGAAAAGGATATGCAGGATTTTTTGCAGGGAAAAAGGCTGCGGCTGGCAGAAGTGCCGTTGGAAGAAAAAAATTTTTCTACTGCTTCTGAAAAGATTGCGGAAGAAATGTATCAGTTTGAAGGACCAGGGCTGGCAGTGGCTTTAGGGCAGTATCTTATGGAACGCTGTGAAGAGAAAACCTTAGGGGAACAGATTCTGCTACCTCATAAATCTTTGGAAAAAGCAATTAATTTCATTCTGCAAAGAGTATATGAAGAATCAAAAGACTACCTGCAACAGAATCGAAATGGGCAAAATGGTGCAGGAGTCGCAGTCAGTTCCAAAAAAGTGTACCATTGGCTGGAAGAATACTATGCGTTGGATGATGCTGAGGAAGAAAGAAAAAAGAAAGAGGAAGAACGGGAAAGAAAAAGAAAAGCACAAGAAAAAACTGTTGTAAAAGGCGTGAAGACTTCTGTAAAGGAAAGCAAGACCAAAAAAGACAGTCAGATTTCTCTTTTTGATATGCTGGAAGATAGAGAAAAAACGGAGGAAAAAAATGATTGCGTATAAAGCGTTTCAGAAGAATTTGAGTTGTTTGGGGTTTCAATACAAAGAAACAGAATGGAATTATACAGAAAAGGCTGCCTGCAGGAAAACGGGGTTTCATTGTGCAGAAAATCCGCTGGACTGTCTGATTTACTATAGCAATCCGGATTTAGCGCAGTATTGTGTGGTTGAAGTTGCCGGAGAACGCCAGGAAGAGGGCGATGACAGCAAAATTGCCTGCACACAGCTTCGGATTGTCAGAAGACTGACGTTATTGGAACTTTTAATAGAAGGGGTTGCATATATGCTCCAGTATCCACACAGAAGGCCGAGTAAAATCATACAGATAGAAAAAGGAAGTTCCATGGGTGGATTTACAGTGGTGAGTGGGAAACATCCCATCGGAAAAGGGAGGAAAGATACAATCCTTCTTCTCATCAGGGAAGATATTAAGGGAAATATCGTTAATTTTTCAGTCATCATAATTGACGGAAAAGAATATGTTCCAAATGTTTATTATGATTTTGATGGAAGAAAGGCAGAAGAATAAATGAGAAAAACAGAATTATTGGAAATCGGCTGTTTAGAGGCAACAAAAAAGATGTTAAAGTTTTCCAAAAAGGAAGAAAAAAAATCCAGAAAACAGAGATTACAAAAGAAAATGAAAATGAGGAAGTTTGAATATGAAGTATCTGTAAAGATTTGTAAAAAAGGGGAGATTTTGGCAGTTTCATTTTTCAGGATAAAAGAAATGCTTGCCGGACAAGTGCAGCCGGAGATAGTTGTATTCTTAAATAAAAAGGAGCGTACCTATCTTTCGTACCTTCCAAGAGAAGCAAAGTGGAGAACAGCCACAATTATAAAGATTATGGGCTATTTTTATGGGAGTTTTTATCACTGTACCAAAAGAGATTGGGCATTATTCCGGAAATATTTTGACACAGAATGTAGCAGATGGACATCTTTAAAAGTTAGTTCTATCAGAAGTATTATAGAAGAGTTTCAAACGGATATTTTATGGGATAGGATAGAGGAAAGGCGCAGACAAGAAACCAATGAATGGGATCAGGTAATGTCCCAAATTCCGGAACTTCCAAAGGATTGGGAAAGGTGGTGCAGAAAATCGGCCATTACGCAGCACTATATTTTCTACAAACCGGAAAGAAAAGGAGAAGGCTATTGCAGCAGATGCAACACGAGAGTGCAGGGTATTTTACCAAAACATAATCAATATGGTATCTGCCCGAAGTGTAGACAGCGAATACAATATAAATCCAAGAAAATGCAAAAAAGGATTATTCACAAAGCAGAGTGCACCTATTTGTTGCAGAAGTTCGGAACTAATCAAATGGTGATTCGGAAGTTTAACGTCTATGCAAAATTTCATCAAAAGCGTGACTTTGTTCCGGAAATAAGCTGGTTTGAAACCAGAAGGGTAATCGTAGAAAAAGATTTTTCCCAGACAGCATATTATTATGGACAATATAAGGATGGCTCCTATCGGTGGAGAGAGTCTTTATATGCAGAGTACCATTATGATTTTGAAGGGAATAAAGGCACGCTATATCAGAGAACCTTATTTTCTTTGAACCAGGGAATTTTGAAGACTTCCGGGTTATACGAACTTCAAAAGAACATGAAAATGGTAGAACCGGAAACGTATTTATTATACCGTTATCATTGTCCGGCTATTGAGAAAGCTGCAAAGGCAGGATTGAAAAAATTTGTGATCCAAAGCATCCATAAAAAGAGCCGACTTCCAAATCACAGAAAACTGATGGGAATTTTGGGAATCAATAGTTGCCTGCTAAAGCAGTTGGTGAAAATGGACGGCGGAATAGCTGGTTTATCCTGGCTGCAAAAGATGAAGAATACACAAAAGTGGATTTCAGAGGATATACTTCGTTATTTTGAAAAACATAATATTTCCACAATAGATGTTGCCTTTATTGAAAATCAAATGTCGCCACAGCAGATTTACCATTATTTAAGAAGAATGGAAAAGGAAAGCGGGCTGCCCGTAGAGAAGATTTTGACGATATGGAGAGATTATCTGTCCATGGCAAAAAAAATAGGAGAAAATCTAAAGGACTCCATCGTTTATAGACCACGGGAGTTAGAAAGAAGGCATGATGAGGCGGTAATAGCCCTGCAGGAAATAGACACAAAGCAGAGAGCAGAGGAACTACGGGAGAAATTTCCAAATCTGGAAAAGGTTTGTAGGGAAATCACGCCCATCTATCAGTCACTGAAAGATGAAAAATATGCAGTGCTGGTTCCTCAAAAGATTGAAGATATTATAAAAGAAGGAAAAGCATTGCATCATTGTGTAGGTACTCAGGAATGCTATTTTGACCGGATCAGCAGAAAAACCTCCTATATTGTTTTCTTACGCAGACAGGAAGAATTGGAAAAGGAATTTTATACGATGGAAATTGAACCAGATGGAAACATTGTACAAAAAAGTAAGGACTATAACAGAACGGGAGAGGACTATGAAGCGGCAGAACCATTTTTAAAGAAATGGAAAAAGAATGTATTGAAAAAGATAAGGAACCAGGAAAAAAATCCTACAAAAACGCAGGTTACACTATGGACTGCGGAGCTTTCTGCTGCTTATAAGGATCATGTGGTGATGAGAGGTGGAAAATATCAGGGCCAGTATCTGTCAGATGTGCTGAAAGCAGAACAGGAAGCAGCTGCTTAGAAGAAAAGGAGAAATATGGAAAAAGAATATCAAATAGTGACAAAAAATATACCGGATAAGAATTTGCAGAAATTAAAACATATCCGGCAGAGAAACCAGTATGGTTGTTATGAGGAGAACCTGGAAGGAATGTATACAGAAAGAGGGGTATACAGATTGTTTCGCAAATATGTTAATAAACAGGAATATCCTTTCTATCAGGACTGGAAACAGGATATGCTGAAAATGGGCATTTTACTAAAAGGCCCTAAAACAGAGCTGGCAGTAAAAAGAAAGGGTGAGCATATAGTGGAAGAAATCTGTATTACGGTGAAGACGATAGAAGATGCCTGTAACCTTGTACGGCAAGCATATAGAGATTCCGATGTATGTTTGGGAGAGCTTTTTCGAAACATAGAAATTCAAGGATTGAGCATTCAGGAAGTAGTGGAAGTATTTTCCATACTGTATCGTGAACTGGAAAATGACAGAGTCTGTCGTGTGAATGTGGAAGAAAAATTTTTCACATTTGTAGCATAGAAATTTGATGATGGCGGGGGTGTGTCGGTGACATGCCCCCTAAAAAATACCATGAACAGCCAATTACGCAATAAAAAAGGCAATTTAAACAAAGAACCTTGTGGTTTTACCGGAGCATGCTATTCTAAAAGAAAAAGGGGAGGGAATACAAATGATGAAAATTGCGATATTTTACCAGAAAGAAAGCAAGCTTTTGGATGATATACGAAAGAAGATCCGAAAGGAAGCGTGTCAGCCAGATAACATATATGCGATTTATGAATATTCTACGATAGAGGCTTTGCGCAAAGCAAATGAACAAAGTCCTATGGATATCGTGTTTTTGGAAGATACGATAGATAATTGTGGACTGACAGCCGCCAAATATATCCGGGAAACAGGACAAAAAACTTCTCTCTACTTTTTCGGAACGTCTACGAATCGGGCTTTTTATGGATATGAATATAAGGCAGCACATTATTTGACGGAAAAAGAACAGGTAGAAAGTTTAAATATCTACCAGCATTTTTTCAGAAAATATTTTCCAAAGAAAACGATTTTCCTGTTTGATCAAAGCATGGATTCTGCATGGGCTATGTGTTTATCCGAAGTTGTTTATATTGATTTAAAAACCGGGGATATTTGTACAGAAAAAGGAGAGAAAAAATCGGGTTATATACTGACAGAGAAAGTATTGGAAACAATACGAAAAAAGACCTCTTTTCTGAACGTTTCTGGAGAATATCTTGTCAATCAGGATTTTATAATAGATGTGACTGGGCAGATGATTTACCTATATCAGAATAAAAGCATTTTATGTAAAGAAAAGGAGATGGATACGATTAAAGAGTTCCTTTGGAACATGGGACAAAAAGAGTTTTTATAAGGGAATATTATGCATACAATATATAGAAAAAATGGATTGCAAAAAACTATATATTGTGTTAATATATTGTTGAATATATTTTTACAAATGGAAAAATTTGTAGTTAGTATTTCATTTTGGCAGAAGCCAAAAGCAGTATTTTAAGGAATATCCTGAGAAATAGAAAGAAAGACATGAATAATCGTATGGTTTTTTGTGTCTTTTTTTGTATGCAGAAATGGAAAGGAGGACAAATTCAGTTTTTAGAAGCAGACATTATCGTTGTATGAAAGGAGAACTATTTTATGAAAATTATTTGTAAAAAGACAGATTTAGCAAAGGCAGTTCAGACTGTATCAAAGGCAGTTCCTGCAAAAGCAACCACCTCTATTTTGGAGTGTCTTTTGCTCCGGGCAGAAAAAGAGGAGATTACCCTTACCGGGAATAACCTGGAATTGGGGATTGAAACAGTAATGCCGGGAAACATTGAAGAGGAAGGCAGTATTGCAATCCAGGCAAAAGTATTTGGGGAGATTGTAAGAAAACTTCCAGAGGGAGATGTTGTACTGGAAACAGGGGAAAAAGATCAGGCGACTGTACGCTGTAAGAAGACGAAGTATAATCTTTCTGTAAAGTCAGCAGAAGAGTACACCTGTATTCCCGATATGGAACGGAAGAATCATGTCACGATTTCAGAGTTTGACTTAAAAGAGGCAATCCGGCAAACGATTTTTTCAGTAGCAGATACTTCCTCAAAGAAGGCAATGACAGGAGAACTGTGGGAAATTAATGGAAAAGAACTGAAAATTGTAGCGTTGGACGGACACCGTATTTCACTTAGAAAAATCAAACTGAAAAAAGAATATGAACCGCGAAAGGTCATTGTTCCAGGAAAAACACTGGCAGAAATCATCAAGATTATTGGCGGAGATCCGGAGAAGGAAATTGCAGTTTACTTTACAGAGAACCATATTCAGTTTGAGATAGAAAATACCAGGGCAATCTCCCGGTTGATTGAGGGAGAATATTTAAAAGTGGAGCAGTTATTATCAAAAGATTATGGAACAAAAATCAAAGTTCAAAAAAAGGAATTACAGGAATGTATTGACAGAGCAAGTTTGTTATTGAAGGACGATGCAAAAAAGCCAATTATTCTAAATATTGAAGAAAATATTTTGTCATTGGAAGCAGCATCAAACATGGGCTCTATGAATGAAAGTATGTTCGTTGTAAAAGAGGGAGAGAAATTACGAATTGGGTTTAATCCAAAATTTTTATTAGAGATGCTGCGAGTGATTGATGATGAGGAAGTCTTCATGTATTTTACGAGTGCAAAAACGCCATGTACTGTAAGAGATGAAAAAGACAGTTATGTATATCTGGTTCTTCCGGTCAACCTTAGTGCCGCAGCGTAAAATGAGAGAAGAGGGTGAATAAGAAGGTATGGAAATTGTTCGAAATGGGCAGAAAATTCTGTTGACAGAGTGGGAATTATTTCAGGCGTATGAAGAACAGAAGTATTTGTACTTAAAAGAAAGCGTTCTGGAAAATATGGAAGACTGTCTTCCAAAAGAGATGTATAGCAAATTGAAAGCAAATGAAGATTACAAGGAAAGAAGCATCACTTTATTCCAAAAATATTATGAGGATTATCATATGGAATATGATGTGGCACTAAAAGAGGCAATCCGCGATTCTGCGAAAAAGTTTCTTGATGCAGAAAAAGCAGAACTTGTAGAAGAAAAAGGAAGGAACAGTAAAGGATGAAAAGAGAAAATTATATTATTACGGTAAAAAGCATTTATATACGTAATGCGGAGATGTTTTGCCCGGAAAGCATGACGGAACAGGAAATTTTGAACTTAGATGATATCGATATTTTTCAGTCCTGTGAGTTTGAAAGATACTGGAAAAATGCAGAAGTTTCTGCTTACTTATGTCAGATGGCTTGTGCAGAAGAAGAATTAAAAAGGGAACTTCAGAAAATTGCAGAATATTTCAAGATACCAGCCTGTTTTTTAGAAGCAATTCCTGTAAAAAAAGATTTGGAAGATGATATATTTCATAATAATGGAGAGAAGGAAAATGAAGAAAGCACTACTTAAAAAGATACCTGTTGTGGAAGCCGGTATTAAGGATAAACAATATATGGAACTTTGCAGACAAAACTATCTGATGAAGGTACAAAAGGCTACGGTAGCACATAAACGGACTTTAATCCTAAATCTTTATGACGCGGAAAACATTATAAAGGAGCAATATCAGCCGTTCTGTCGCATCTTTTTTTCTAATAGAGACTTTATTACATATTTTATAAAAGAAAACCGTTGGTCTATAAAAACTTTGGATATCTTGGAAGCTGAAAAGGGGAAATTTATATCTCAGATTGCGATACGAACATATAAGGAAAAAAGGAGTATTCAACAGTTTTTTCATTGTACAGATGATGCCGTAGACAGTATACAACTGATACAAATAGAACAGCAGAAAAGAAAAGCAGAAAAGTCGTTAAAAAGAAAAAAAAGAAGTATAAAAGATATAGAGTCTCTATTTCGCAGTGTGAAACCAGTGACTGGGAGATTTGAAAAATGGCTGGAATACGAGGTGTTAAAAGAAAGTCAATATATTTTCTATCAGTATTCCAGAAGAAAGATGATAGATTGCACATGTAGTCATTGTAAATCGGAATATCAATTGGAGAGATCTATACCAAGGCATAACAAAGAATATGTGTGTCCCATTTGCAAGCGGAAATCAATTTTTAAAGCAAAAGGAAAATCAGGATATTTTTCTGATTATTCAGAAGCAGTTAAAATTGAAAAAGCATCAGATAGAATCATACTACGTCATTTTGAAGTTAGAAAATCTTATGCTGCGCATGGTACGGGAGAATATACATTATCTTATCATGAAGACTATCGGGCTGTATTTCAGGAAAAATTCCATTTTTATTACCCGGTTTATAGCTGTTTGGCTCATAAGAATGTATGGAAAGAGAAATATATAGATCCGTATTTTCACTACAGATATCATTTGAATTATACGATAAAAGCATATCAGACGATAACCCAAATGCCTGGAATGGTGTATCCATATAATTTGAAAAATGTTTTTAAAGGAACACCATTTGAATATTGCTCCTTAGATTATTTTGTCAAAAATAATCGTTTTGTAGAGCTGCCGGTTGTATATTATCTGAAGACATATTTAAAATTCCCATTGCTTGAACAGTTCGTGAAGCAGAATATGTTTTATATCGCTTTGGAATGCCTATATCAGCTTCCAAACGAATGGGAAGAAACAAAGGAAACGAATACAAGACATTTCTTAGGAATAAATTCACGATATTGCTCTATCCTAAGTAAGTATAATATGGGGATAAGAGAATGGGGCGTTTTACAGAAAATGGAAAAACTAAAAATCCATTTGTCGGAACAGGAAATTTTTGCATATTGTAAAATTTTTGAGAGTAATAGAGATTTCTTGGAATTAAACCAGTATGCATCTATTCGGAAAATTGTGAGTTATCTGGCAAAGCAGATTGAAAAAGAAGAAAAAGGAAAGGCATATAAGTTGTCCGGTGATGTATCTGGTATCAGTCATGCAGAAATGAAATGTTATCAGACGTATATAAGAAGCTGGAAAGATTATATTGAGTGGGCAGAAAAATTGGAATATGATCTGAAAAGCCGATACGTTCTGTTTCCAAAAAATTTTAAAGATGTTCACGACAAGACTTTCCGGGAGTATCAAAAACAACAAGATAAGATGGAAAGAAAAAAACAGGCAAAAGAAAGAAGAACTGTGAACCAACTTTTGAAGAAAGATATAAAACTACTGGGGAAACAAATTCAGAATCAGGACTATATCTTAAAAGTTCCTGGAAATTGTCAGGAAATCCGAAAAGAAGGGCAGGCGTTAGGACATTGTGTAGGAAGTTATATCCCTCATATTGCCAATCGGGAATGTGATGTGTATTTTATCCGGAAAAAGACCGACCCAGATAAGCCTTTTTTTACGGTTGACTGGAGAAGAGGGAAGATTGTGCAATGTCAGGGGAAAGGGCGGATTCGTTATCCGCAGGAAATGGTAGAATTTGTTCATTATGCAGAAGAAAAATTAAGGCTTCTAAAAGGAGAAGAAGAAAAAAAGGCTGCATAGAAATATAAAAATTTTAAGAGAATAGAAACACAGGCAGAAGGATTAGAACATTCTTCTGCCTTTTCTTATGAAGAGAAAGGAACAGAGATATGAATGATGTATTGGAAAAATTACAACGTGTCAAAATCCAAAATAAGACCAGGCTGTCCAAAGAAGACCAGCAATTTTGTCAGATACAGCAAAAATTATATGACAGTACCAGAAATCATTTTTTAAGTATGTTTGTAGATATGGAAACACTGCACCAGCAGGAACTGACCTTTTATGGAAAGGTACAGAAATATGCAGACAGGGTGTACCAACAGAACCTGATTTGTATGGATAAAAAGAAACAAACAGAACTGATGGAAAAGGTACATAATCATTTTATCAGAACCATTATTTCCTTCTTTAACCGGAAATATGGTCTTGCCATACAGAAACATTCGTATGAACGCTATATTTCCCTGCAGACTCTGGCAGAACCCGTATTACATAAGCGGATTTCTTCTTTAACAGAAGAAGAGAAGCAAATTTATCGGGAAGAAAGGAAGAAATGCTGTAAACAGAAAGAAGAAAATCTTCATGAAGTTTTGTTTGCCAGAATTGAGTATCCGTTGATTTTGGATGATATTTTTTCTTATCTGGGCGGTTTTAGTTTTCAGGAGAAAGTGGAGCAGGAGATTAAAACAGATGCAAAAGCAGGAGTGACCTATGCAAAATATAAATTGCAAAGTAAAAAACTGTCCATTCAAAACCTGTTATGCAGCAAAACAGATCTTTGGGGAGAATACGAAATCTGTCTGGATAGTGAAAAATATAAAGCACTTTTACGGGCATTGACTTTTTTTGACTCCAGTAAAGAACAGGTTTCTATTTATGATGGCTGGCTGGAAAGATTTGTAAGTTTTTCATATAGCGGGAAAAAGGAGAAAGAAGGGATTTTTGATGAACACCCTGCGCTTGGAAAGAAAGTTGTTAAATTTAAGTATTTTAAAAATGGCAGATGGGATATTGTTTTTGCCAGTGGTGTACATGCATTGTCTTTTGCCAAAGAGTATCTCGGCTATAAGGAGGCGGCCTAATGGGAAAATACAAAAGAGATAAGGGACTTCAAATACCAATGGAGCAAAGACAAAACTTGAATGCGAAAATTTTGTATCTAGTGGAAAATCATGAAACAGAACTATATGGGATCACACCAGAGGATATTTTTAATGTGTATATGGGAAATGGTGGGCTGCATGGACTGGACAGGAAAGACTTTCAAAATTTTCATGCTTATACAGAAGCGAAAAAAGAAATAGAGCAGGGACAGTTTTTTACACCAGCGGAAATATGTGAATTTCTTGTTGCCTGCGTCAAACCGGAACCGAAGGATATAATTTATGATTTGACTTATGGTAAAGGAGATTTTTTTAATTATCTTCCTACAGAAAGTAATATCTATGGAACAGAAATTGATATGAAAGCGGTGAAGATTGCCCAGTACCTCTACCCGAAGGCAAACCTGCAATATGGCGATATCCGGCAGTATTCCCCTGTTTTAAGCGGGGATATTGTGTTTGGAAATCCGCCCTTTCATCTGGAATGGGGAACAAAAGAAGCACCGGTATCTTCCCAGATGTATTACTGCAAAAAAGCATATCAGGTACTGAAAAACGGGGGTCTTTTGGTTTTGCTGGTCTCGGAAAGTTTCCTTTCAGATGATTTTTCAAATAAAGGGGATATTGAAGAAATCAATCACATGTTTAATTTGATTGTACAATTTTCTTTGCCGGCAGATGCATTCAAAGAGTATGGTGTGACATCTTTTCGGACAAAAGCAATGATTTTGCAGAAAAAGAGTCAGTATGTAACAGAAAGACCATACACTACAGAGTTGGAAGTTCTGAAGCGGCCACAGGAAATTTATCAAACTTATGTGTTACCGGTTCTTCAGGAACGAAGAAAAAATGCTGCAAATATTTATTTTGAATGTCAGAATACAGATTTAGAGGCAAAGCAGAAACAGGTATTTCAGGAAAAAACGGTGAAACTTTTGTTTGATATCAAAAGAAATCGAAATATCGCTCATAAAGCTGGACTGGCAGAAGCGATTTTGCAGAAATACCTGAAGCAGACGAAACCGGAGGAACTCTCCTGGCAGGAGTGGGAAAAAATTAAAATACAGCCGGAAGATGTTTTACGGAAATTAAAGGGGATTTTATCTTCTGCGAATAAGACATACAGGAATGAAATCCGGATTGTAAAGACAACTTATGGATTTAAAGAAAAGGATTATCGGGAAAATGGGACCGATATGAATTTGGGTTCTATCAATTCTTTTGTATTATCCAAAAGAGAAGTTCCTGGATTTGAGCAGTTCTTAAAGAAGAAACGGCGAGAATTTGCATTGCAGGAAACATCTTTTGAGAAAATGAAGCAGGATGACAAAATTGCAGAATATCTGGAAAATTGGCATGTAACAAGTCAAATGACAGGGGAGGTCAAATATCTGAATGCTGTACAGAAAAAAGAAGTGAATAAACTGCTGCAGAAACGATACGCTGCCCTACAGTTTTCTATGGGAACTGGAAAAAGCCTTTGTACACTGGCAATGGCGCAGTACAGAATGAAATATAATCCTGTCCGGAATATATTCATTGTCGGCACAGCCCTGGCAATCAATAATACATGGGAAGAAATATTGGAAGACTATCAGATTGATTTTTACCGTATTCGGAAGAGGGAGGACATAAAAAGGGTACAGAGAGGACAGATTGTGCTCTTGACTATCAATCTGCTTACGGAATTAAAAAGGGAGATGAAAAAACTGTTACGTATCCGCTGTCAGAAAGTCATGTTGATTTTTGATGAAAGTGATGCAATTACCAACGGAAGTTCAAAACGTACAAAAGCAATGCTTTCTGTTTTTCGAAAATGCAGATATAAAGTGCTGGCAACAGGAACACTGACAAGAAATAACGTGGTAGAAGCAGCACCTCAATTAGAACTGCTTTATAACAACTCTATTCATTATCTGGCAAAGAATGAATGGATCTACCGATTCAAAAACGGACAGATGGAAAAAAATAGGAACTTCTTTTTGAATCAGCCATTTCCAGCTTATAAAAGAGGGTATGAACTGTTTTCTTATTCCTATTTACCCAAGAAGATTACAGTGTTTGGTCTGGAGAAGGCAAATCAGGATATTTATAATGCATCATTTTTAGATGAATTATTAGAAAAAACAGTCATAACAAAAAATTTTGAAGAAGTGGTAGGAAGGAAAATTTATAAGATTTACCAGGGAACCTGTTCTTTTAGCGAAAGGGAAAAAGAAGTGTATCGAATAGCAGTAAAAGAGTTTGATAAAATCCGCAGGAAGTATTTTGCAGCTTACGGCAATGCACGAAAGGATTCCATGTTTCGGATTTTGCAGCAACTGCTGCTCCTTCTGAAGATATGTGCAGATCCTTCTCTTGCATACGAATACGATAGCAATGAAGTACCTACGAAGGTAAAAAAAGCAATCCGTCTTTTGCAGATGTGGAAGTATGAGAAGGTTGCGATTGGAGTACGCAGAATAGAAGTGGCAGATTCCTATTACCGATATTTAAAGCAGGCATTTCCAGAAAGGCAGATCTTTTATATCACAGGGGATAAAGTTCCATGCAAGCAGCGGCAGAGGATTGTAGAAAAACTAAGAAAGACAGAAAATGGGATATTACTTTCTACGCAGCAAAGCTTGTCAGAATCTATGAATATAGATGATGTGGATAAAATTATCCTACCAGAGCTTCATTACAATCATGCGGCTATGGAACAGTATTATTTTCGGTTTATCCGGTATACGTCCAGAAATTTTAAGCAGGTGGTATTTTTAATTTATGAAAATTCCATTGAAGTGAACCTGCTAAAGATGATATTGGCGAAGGAGAAACTTAACCTGTTTATGAAAAATCAATTGCTAGAAAACGGAGAACTATATGAAAGATTCGGCATCAATCCCCAGATATTTTCCCTTTTGATGACAACCAGTGTGGATCAGGAAGGAAAACTTCAGATTCAATGGGGCGAACAAAAAATTAGTTAGAGTGTTTGAAAAAGAAACATACGTAATGATAATTTATGGCAGAATTTTTACTCAAAGAAATTCAAACTACGATACTTTTACTCTGCTTATAGCAGAACAATATATATTTTGAGAAAGTATTGAAAAGTTTATTAGAAAATACAGAATAGGCTTAAAAGTCTGTTTATATTTAGTGTAGAACTTAGCACAATAGTACGCAAAGTCTCCCTAGCGTGGCAATGACAGATATAAAAAATACTTGTTTTTCTGGTTCTTGTATTTTGAGGATTTGTCAGTAGAGATTTATAGGAAAGGAGGATGTATGAACCAGAAACATCAAAATGTTCCAATTTGGGAAAAAGCAAACCTTACTTTGGAAGAAGCGGCAGCTTTTACTAATATAGGAATAAACAAATTGAGGCAGTTAACAGACGAAGATGGATGTGAATATGTTCTTTGGATAGGTTCTAAAAGATTAATAAAACGTAAGAAGCTAGAAGAATTTTTAGAACATGCAGAAAGTTTATAAGAGTCATTGAAACAAGGGGCTTTGATATGATAATATTTGAATATCATTTCAAGGCTCTTTTTGGATTATGAAAGGAGAATATATGTCCGAAAAGAGAAGAGATAATAAAGGAAGAATTCTGAAAACAGGAGAAAGCCAAAAGAAAAATGGGCAATACATTTACCAGTATACGAATTCATTTGGGGAGAGAAAGGTAATCTATAGCTGGAAATTGGTAACAACAGATAAAGTTCCAGCGGGAAAGAGAGAGGATGTTTCACTTAGAGAAAAAATAAAAGAAATTGAGCGAAAATTAGAACAAGAGCTCATTATTACAGGGCAGAATATGACGGTTCTACAGCTAGTACAAAAATATATAGGACAGAAAACAGGTGTTAAAGATAATACCAGAAATAACTATAATTTTGTAATAAATATCATAAAAAAGGAGCCTTTTGGACAACTGAAAATAAATGAGGTAAAAAAGTCAGATGCAAAAGCATGGTTAATCAAGCTTCAGCAGGTAGATGGCAGAGGATATAGTACGATACATTCAGTGCGTGGAGTTGTTCGACCTGCTTTTCAAATGGCAGTAGACGATGATATTTTATTAAAAAACCCTTTTGAATTTCAGTTGGCGACGGTAGTAGTTAATGATAGCGTTACCCGAGATGCCATAACAAGAAAGCAGCAAAAAAAATTCTTAGAATTCATCAAGAATGATAAACATTTTTCGCGTTATTATGAAGGGATATATATTTTATTCCATACAGGAATGAGAATCAGCGAATTTGTAGGATTGACGCTGTCAGATATCAACTTGAGAGACAGAACCATTACTATAGATCATCAGTTGCAAAGAAATAGCCAGATGGTATATAAGGTTATCAATACAAAGACTACAGCGGGTGAAAGAACGATACCTATGACTGACGATGTATATGAATGCTTTAAAAAAATAGTAGAAATGCGGAAAATAGTAAAGGTAGAACCCGTTATAGATGGTAAACTTGGATTTTTATATTTAGACAAAAATAATAAACCGATGGTTGCATTACACTGGGAGAAATATTTTCAACATATCCGAGAAAAATACAATCGCATTTATAAGGAACAGATGCCTATTATTACACCGCATGTTTGCCGTCATACTTACTGCTCTAATATGGCTAAGAGTGGAATGAACCCAAAAACGTTACAGTATTTGATGGGACATTCTGATATATCCGTAACTCTGAATACATATACTCACTTAAAATTTGAGGATGCGAGAGCAGAAGTAAAAAGAATTACGAAGCTCAATTGATGTATTTTGAACAATTTACATCATTTGAATTTGCATCAGATTTTTTGAGGATTAATATTAAATGTATGGTATAATTATCAAGAAGCCCATAAATATGAGAAATTTGAGTAAATATGTATAGAAAAAAGTTCAAAAAGCGATGATGTAAAATGCAAAAATAGAAATTGATTTACATCACATTTTACATCATTTGGCGAAAAAAATATGTAGATTTACATAGGATTATAAAGACTTGTATAAGGACCAAACAAAAATATAAACTCTGTAAAGTCTTGAAAACATAGGGCTTTACAGGGTTATGAAGGGATTTGAAGAGTATGATAAAAGTACTATTTGTTTGCCACGGCAACATCTGCCGCAGCACCATGGCCCAAAGCATCTTCACCCATCTGGTCAACAGACAGCACCTCGATGCTGTTTTCGAGATAGATTCAGCTGCGACCAGCCGTGAGGAAATAGGCAATCCGCCGCACTACGGCACCAAAAACAAACTATACGAGGAGCATATTCCTCTTATTCCACACCGCGCGAGACAGATGACACGCGATGATTATTTGTACTATGACCTTCTGATTGGAATGGACACTGCAAATATCAGGAATATGACAAGGATTGCAGGTGGCAGTGACAGTCTGCAGAAGATATTTAAGATGCTGTCATTTGCTGATTACGGGACAAATCATAAGCTTACGGCAGCGCGCGATGTTGCAGATCCATGGTATACAGGTGATTTTGATGCGACCTTTGATGATGTAATCAGTGGATGCCGGGGCTTGTTAGAATACATAAAAGAGGTGTATAATCTATAGCTATAGCAATTAAAAGAGAATAATAGCAGCGGCTACGGTGCTGAACACAGCTACGATAATTGATTTCAGGAGGCACAAATGCAATTACAGAATGGAAGACCGACAGATACCACAGGCAGACTGGATAAAGAAATTCGTACATACGATTTTTTGGACAAACTGGGAATCGAATATCAGAGAATAGACCACGAGGCGGCATTTACGATGGAGGTTTGTGAGGAGATTGACAAGACACTCGGCGCAACAATCTGCAAGAATCTTTTTCTGTGCAACCGCCAGAAAACTGATTTTTACCTGCTCATGATACCGGGAGACAAGACCTTTAAGACAAAAGAGCTCTCGCATCAGATAGGCAGTGCGAGACTTTCGTTTGCAAGTCCGCAGGATATGGAAAAATATCTGGATATCACACCGGGCTCAGTCAGTGTGATGGGACTGATGAATGACCATGACAATGCGGTCAGACTTCTGGTGGATGAGGATGTGCTAAAAGGTGAGTGGGTTGGATGTCATCCATGCATAAATACCTCCAGCCTCAGGATAAAGACAAAGGACATGTTTGGCCCGGTGATAAAGGCCATGCATCATGATATGACAGTGGTAAAATTAACAGGTGAAGCATAGTAAAGCCTGGCAGAACGTAAGGAGAACCAATGGTAAAAGCAGTATTATTTGATATGGACGGAACACTCATAGATACGGAGAAATATTATCGTATTTTCTGGCCGATGGCACTTAAGCAATTCGGCTACGACATGACGGATGAGCAGGCGCTTTCAATGCGAAGCCTCGGGCAGCCGTATGCACCGCAGCATCTTAAGGATATGTTTCATGATCCGGATATGGATTATAATAAAATCAGGGCATATCGGAGAAAAATCATGGAGGAGCATCTGGAAAAGGTGGGGATTGAGCTTAAGCCCGGTGCAATTGAGATACTTACATATTTGAAGGAAAAAGGCATTCACAGAGCGATTTCCACAGCGAATGATATAGAAAGAGCTGAGAAATATCTTAAAAAGATAGGGCTCTACGGATATTTTGACAAGATCATCTGTGCACCTATGGTGGAGCATGGAAAGCCGGCACCTGATGTGTATGAGTTTGCATGCAGCGAGCTTAAGCTGGCACCTGAGGAGTGCATGGCGGTAGAGGATTCGCCAAATGGTGTCAAAAGTGCATATTCTGCAGGCTGTAAGGTTGTCATGGTGCCGGATTTGACACAGCCTGATGAGGAGCTGAAAAAGATGCTTTTTGCCTGTGTTGACAGGATAGATGAGATTAAAAGTATAGTATAATCACAGCATATATAAGTCGTGGAGGCATGATGGGCACAGAAAATGATTTACCGGGAATTTCATTAAAAGACGAGCAGAGACAGCTTCAAAATATCATAGGGATTGCACAGGACAATCTGGACCGTGCAAAGGAATCGGTAAAAAAGCTGACAGATGATTTAGAGGATTTAAGAGATGTTTACGAGGCGCAGGACAAGGAGGGACTTGCCCTGTGGAACAATGCGACAGCGCAGCTTCATGAGAATGAGAGAAATATCGTAAGATGTGAAAAGGCGCGGAAAAAGCCGTATTTTGGCAGAATAGATTTTAAGGATCCGCGTCAGAAGTCACAGGAGTCCTACTATATAGGCAGAGTCGGTATTGCGAAGAATGCATCAGAGCCTGTGGTCATTGACTGGAGAGCACCGATTGCATCCGTATATTATGAGAGCAGTCTTGGACCATGTAAGTACACGGTGAGCTCAGAGGGTACTTTTGAGATTGATTTAAACAGAAAGCGCACCTATGAGATTTCAGATGATAAGCTCATCGACTTTTTTGATTCAGATGTCGTAGCAAATGATGAGCTTCTGACAAAGTATCTGGCTAAGAATAAAAAGGCAGTGCTCGGAGAGATTATCGCGACAATCCAAAAGGAGCAAAACCTTATTATCCGCCGTTCGCCAAAGACGAATATCATTGTGCAGGGAGTTGCAGGCTCAGGAAAGACAACAGTTGCAATGCACAGGATATCGTACATTTTATATAATTATGCTGATGATTTCAGACCGGAGGATTTCTACATTATAGGCAGTAACCACATTTTGTTGAACTATATTACAAGCGTGCTTCCGGAGCTTGATGTGTACGGCATAAAACAGATGACTATGGAGCAGCTTTTTACAAGGCTTTTGTACGAGGATTGGGATGACAAAAAGTACAGCATACATGAAGTCAGCAAAAATGACAGTAGAAACAGCATAAAGGGCAGTAAAGAATGGTTTGAAGCTCTTGAAAAATTCTGTTTAGATTACGAGGAAAAGTGTATTCCAAGAGATGAGGTCTACATGGAAAAAACAGGCAATCTGCTTGTGGGAAAGGTGCTGATAGACACTTATCTGCATGATAATCCGCTTCTTTCCATGCAGAGTAAAATCCTCATGTTAAATGAGATAATTTACTCGAAGTATGAAAATGAGGTTCTCGGTAAGGAAGTGAAGTTCCCTGCAAAGGAGCGCAGGGAGCTTGATAAAAAATACAAAACCTATTTCGGTAAGGATGACTGGAAAGGCTCTGTGTATGATTTTTACAGGGATTTTCTGCTTAGTCAGAAGGAGAAGGAATATGATATAGATATTCCAAAGGACTCATTTGATGTGTATGATCTGGCAGCGCTTGCGTATATTTATAAACGCATCAAGGAGACAGATCCGGTTCGTGAGGCAAGTCATGTGGTTATTGATGAGGCACAGGATTTTGGCATGATGGCATACTGCTGTCTGCATTACTGCCTCAGGAACTGCACATACACTATCATGGGCGATACATCGCAGAATATACATTTTGAGTATGGCTTAAATGACTGGGAGGACTTGAAAAAGCTGATACTCACAGGCACATATGACGCATTCGGTCTGCTTCGAAAGAGCTACAGAAACACTGTTGAGATTTCAGAATTTGCAACAGAGATACTGCGCCATGGAGATTTTGCAATTTATCCGGTGGAGCCTATTATTAGGCATGGAAACGCAGTGCGCATAGAGGAGTATGCCAATGTGCGCTCACTGATTTCGGCATCGGTTGACACGATAAAAGGCTGGCAGAGTGAAGGCTATGAGACGATAGCTGTCGTGTGCCGTGATGAGGCAGAGGCTCTCAAGGTGTCTGCTGAGCTTAAAAAACATATAGAAATAGCAGATGATGATATTGAAACTGCACAGTTTGGTGCAGGAGTCATGGTACTTCCGGTTGCGTATACAAAGGGACTTGAGTTTGATGCTGTATTGCTGTTTGACCCATCAGAGAGAAAATATCCGGCTGATGATAGTCATGTGAAGCTTTTGTACGTTGCGGCTACCCGTGCACTTCATGAGCTTGCTGTATTCCACCGGGGCAGGCTGACACCGCTTATTGCAGACCCTGCTCCTTCCCACAGGCATCAGAAGGAGTTTTCTGCAGAGCCGCTTACTAAGGCAAAGGAATATGAAAAGCAGCAACTGACAGAAAAAGAGATAGAAGAGCAAAAGCGTGTTGATGGCAGACGCGATATGGATGAAAGAGCGTATTTTGGTCCGTCGCGCATTGCATTAAAGCCTGAGCAGTTGACAAATAAGGCTGAAAATGAGAAGCTTGATTTATCTGCATTTGTAAAAAAAGACAGGGAAAATCAAACACAATGTACTGCTACAGATATGGCAAATAAAATTAAGATTAAGGAAGTAAGTAAGGCTGCAAAAAAGAGCAGCCTCCCTCTCAATCCCTCCCCATACGCATACGGCTCAATCCCGGACAACGATATACTTCATGTAAAGGGACATTCAAAGGGGAAGTTTGCGGTAAAATGGCTCAAAAAAGGTAAGTCGCATGTTGAAATCGCCACAGCGGACGGCACACTTTATGTGATACCAATAACACCGGAGATAGTACGCGTAATCTTTGTAAAAGGAATTGGAGTGAAGCCGCACAAAACCTATTGGAAGCAAAAGGCCGATACAGCCTTCAAATGGGTGGCAAAGGAATCCAAATCGCTTATTGAAATTCAAACGGAGAAGCTGATACTTAGGATAGAAAAGAAAAACGGAGCCATACAGTATTTTGATGCCGACAGAAATCTTCTTGTAAGTGAAAATGCCACAGAGCCAAGGCTTTTAAATAATGGCGAGTGCTACACATTTTTTGACTGGGATAAATCGGAAAAGCTCAAATCCAAGGGAATACTTGCGACAGACCTTACTGATTTGACAAACAAAGCCAGATATATTTCGTTCGGAGGCAGACAGCAGAGGCTGCCGCTTGTCGTGTCAAACAAGGGATATGGAATCGCTACTGCATCAAGCCGCACAGCACTCTTTTGCAATATAAAGATGTACGGACAGTATATCTTTGTAGACGGTGACACTCAAAGCGACTATTATTTTATAGGTGCAGGCAGTGTAGGCCATACACTTGAGCTGTACGGCACATTATAAAATGCAAGTTGCCCAAAGCAAAATTATCTGATAAAATATCGGCATGAGTATATACGGAGGATAACAGATGAAATTCAGGACAGAAAACGAGTTTACACATTTCAAATTTTCGGATGTGCATGTGAGCGATATCATGATGAGCTTTGGCACCTTCAAAATATGCCTTGACAACGTAATCATAAAGGCAGATAATTCTAAAAACAGAGATATCCGTGATATGAGGACAAACGGCCTTATATTAAAGCTTTCAGATGCAAATATTATTTCATTCATACGCGAGGGCTTTAAGACATATGATGCCGATGGCAACCTAAAGAGCACCACGGCTGACGAGGAGATAGAGGAGACAGATTATCTCGACACATTCAACAATTTTCTTGACGGATACGCATATTTAATCGAGAAGGAGAATGAAAATTATACCTTCGTATTCGACGGAACAGATGAGCGCTCGTACACATTGATTGTATCGGCATCAAAAGACGAGTGCGAGTGGGACAGATTTATGAATATTGAGGCATAGAGTATGCCATGGTGCATTTTTAGACAAGTCCAAGATGCACCATGGCATTTTTAAGCCCATCCTCTTTGATATCGTCTGTCACTATATCGGCAACAGCCTTGACTTCATCGCTGGAATTGCCCATGGCAACACCGACATCACAGTAGCGCAGCATATCAAAATCATTCTGGCCATCGCCAAAGCCTATTGTATCAGCCTGACTCATGTGAAGAAACTCTACCACATCACGTATGCCGGTTGCCTTGTTGACACCGCGCAATGTAATCTCACCGCTGTAAGGTTCAGGCTCTTTAAAGCTGCTCAGGGTTACTACAAATTCATCGCCGAGGAGCTTTCTTAAATCATCAATGTGGTAGTTGCAATTGCAGTAGATGGTGCTTTCAACATCGGCGTATCGATTAGAAAAGCTTGATAATTCATCATCAATCACGATATCCTTAAATGTCGGGTTGTCCTGTATCACATGCATGTCAAACTGCTTTGAGAATGCTGATATGAATTTGTCGGCCCACTTGTGGTTGGTGATGCTTTTATCCTTTGTCTGGAAGATAAGTCCTGTGTCGTTGTCACCAACAGTGTCAAGAACCTTCTGTAACAGATTCTGCCCATAGACATGATGTGCAATTACCTTATCACCCACAGTGACATAGCCGCCGGCAGCAGCCACCACGCCGTCAAAATCAAAGGCTTTTAATGATGGATAAATCTGATTGTAACTACGTCCTGTGCAAAGAAAAATCATGTGACCGTTTTGTTTTGCGTTTATTAGAGCATCAGCGGTTGATGGGCTCATGGTGCTATTGCCGAAATCAACGAGAGTGCCGTCTATATCAAAAAATAATAGTTTTTTCATAAGTGTTACCTGCCTCATTATTATTAATTATATATACCAAATATACTCTACAATACGAATTCAATAAAGGCAATAGGCAATGGCCTAAATTTATTTAATAATTGTTGCAAAAGAAGGCTCTGTTATAACCACAATTAAGAAAAACTATAATATATTCCTATACTTTATTTTCTTAAGTTTTGGCTATGATGGGTTGAAATAATAAGTTTATTGTGTTATAACGTTAAACAACAAAAAAACAATAAATGCGTTGAAGGAGACTTGGATCACCAGACACCGACAGGAATACAGCGTCACCGACTGAGAGCGCTGTTTGGAAGAGCTGATTGCAGGAACACTACCGGAGCAGATCTGTTGAACGATTGATATGGTTTATTGCATAGATAGGTTTATCGTATGTGAATTAAGCTTTTTATATATCAAAAGTAGGCAGATACGATTCATCCACGTTACGGATAAGAGTGGAGAAACAGGAACAGTCCTTTTTCTCAAAGCGGGTGGTACCGCGGAATATTTTTAGAATTTTCGCCCCGGAGCATTTCATTAATTTGATATGCTCCGGGGCTTTTTTTCCGTCCCGCTTAAAAAATCAAAGGAGCACAAAAATATGGAATTCTTAACAGGAGCAGTTCAAAAGGAAGACCTCGGTATCGCAGAAATTCTTGCAGGCGACTACGAGGGCAAAAACATCAAAGTAAAGGGTGCGATTCACACCATAAGAGATATGGGTGAGGTTGCATTCATCGTCTTAAGACGCAGGGACGGACTTGTACAGTGTGTATACGAGCCGGGCAAATCCCAGTTTAGCGTCGATGATCTAAAGGAAGCAGATACCGTGGAGGTATGCGGCACATACAAGAGTGATGACCGTTCTCCAAACGGCTTCGAGCTTCGTCTTGACACTATCACAATTTTATCTGAGCCGGCGGAGCCTATGCCGCTTCAGATCAACAAATGGAAACTGAATACTTCGCTTGAGGCAAAGCTCAATAACAGGGCAGTGGCACTCAGAAATCCAAGAGAGCGTGCTACGTTCCGTATACAGGAGGGCATCACAAGGGGCTTTAGGGATTTCCTTTATAATAATGGATTTACAGAGATTCATACGCCAAAGCTTGGTGCAAAGTCAGCTGAGGGAGGCGCCAACCTCTTCAAGCTTGAATATTTCCACAGACCGGCTATATTACAGCAGAGCCCGCAGTTTTACAAGCAGATGATGGTAGGTGTCTTTGACAGGGTATTTGAGACTGCACCTGTTTTCAGAGCAGAAAAGCACAATACAAAGAGACATCTGAATGAGTATACATCACTCGATTTCGAGATGGGCTACATTGACGGCTTCGAGGATATCATGGAGATGGAGACCGGCTTTTTGCAGTACACCATGGAGCTTTTAAAGACCTCATACGCCAAGGAGCTTGAGCTTTTAAAGATTAAGCTGCCTGATGTGGCAAGCATACCAAGAGTCAGATTTGACGAGGCAAAGCAGCGTGTCGCAGAAAAATATAACAGACAATTCAGAAACCCATTCGACTTAGAGCCGGAGGAGGAGGTACTTATCGGACAGTACTTCAAGGAAGAGTATGGCAGTGATTTTGTATTTGTCACACATTATCCTTCAAAGAAGAGACCGTTCTATGCCATGGATGATCCGGCAGACGAGACATACACCTTAAGCTTTGACCTGCTCTTCAGAGGCCTTGAAATCACAACAGGCGGCCAGCGAATCCACGACTACAACAAGCTTATGGAAAAAATCGCAAAGCGTGGCATGGAGACAGAGGGTATGGAGAGCTATCTTTCAGCCTTTAAGTACGGCATGCCGCCACATGGAGGTCTTGGAATAGGACTTGAGAGACTTACAATGCAGCTTATCGGAGAGGATAATGTGCGTGAGGCTACACTGTTTCCTCGTGATCTCAGCAGATTGGAGCCATAGGTCACAGCTTCTGAGGTTGTGGAGGGTGCGCATGCAGGCTGTGTGGTGGCATGTGTGTATATATTTTGCTCAGAAAATTTTTAAGCTTGTTCCGACATTTCCTGCGGATAGGTTATTGGCAGGATGTGTGCTGTGAGGTATTACAGGCTGTGAACGTCGGAACTGTTAAAAATTTGTCTTCGCAATATATATACACCCATGCGCTGCAGAGTGTTTAGCGCACCCGGCTGCAGGCTTTGGCAGTACTCAATGTAATAGATCTAAGTGTGGCGGGTGCGCATGCAGGCTGTGTGGTAGCATGTGTGTATATATTTTGCTCAGAAAATTTTTAAGCTTGTTCCGACATTTCCTGCGGATAGGTTATTGTCAGGATGTATGCTGAGAGGTATTACAGGCTGTGAGAGTCGGAACTGTTAAAAATTTGTCTTCACAATATATATGCACCCATGCGTTGCAGGGTGTTGATGCGCACCCGGATGCAAGTTTTGGCAGTCCCAGATATGCAGGATTCAATTATGGCGGGTGCGCTTTAAGGCTTAGAAGTGGCATGTGTGTATAATCCCAAGTAGAAATTAAAATATCAGGAAAGAGAGAAAGGATATCGTATGAATCATATAGGAACAAGAGAAATCGCCACAGAGCGGCTTACTCTTCGCAGATTTGAAATAGAAGATGCCGAGAACATGTTTTACAACTGGGCGAATGACCCGGAAGTGACAAAATATCTTACATGGCCGGCGCATGAAAGTGTTGATACTACAGAGACTATTTTAAAAGAATGGATATCTAAGTATGACGAAAAAGATTTTTATCAGTGGGCTATTGAGCTTAATGATCTTGAGCAGCCTATCGGAACTATAAGTGCAATTAAAACTGATGAGAGAGTTGAGTCGGTTGAAATCGGTTATTGTATCGGAAAGCGTTTCTGGAATAACGGTTATATGACAGAGGCACTCACAGCTATCATCAGATTTTTTATCAATGAGGTCGGTGCAGGACGCATATGGGCCAGACATGATACTGAAAATCCAAATTCAGGCAAGGTGATGGCTGCGGCAGGCATGGATTATGAGGGTACTTTACGCCATGCAGGATTCAACAATCAGGGTATATGCGATGAAGCGGTATATGCAAAGGTCAGAAGTGCTGCACTTGACGAGGAGCCTGAGGATGAGACTCCTGAGCAGCAGGCTGTTACCACAAAGGTGATGGGCGAGGACGGAGTCATGAGAAACGTAATCTCTGACGAGACTATGGAGTATGTCGGAATCCTTGCAAAGCTTGAGCTTTCACCGGAGGAGGCAGAGGCTGCCAAGAAGGATATGGCAGATATGCTTGATTATATCGACAAGCTCGAGGAGCTTGATACTTCGGGAATTGAGCCAATGAGCCATGTATTCCCTGTAAACAATGTATTCAGAGATGATGTTGTCACAAACGGTGACGGAAGTGAAGCTACACTTGCCAATGCACCGGTCAAGAAGGACGGCGGATTCAAGGTACCAAAGACAATCGGCGAATAACGGCAAGGAGGAGAAAAATGGATTTAATGTCTTTAACTGCCGTGGAACTCGGCAAGAAAATACAGGCAAAGGAAGTTACAGTGGAAGAGGCTGTAAAGGCTGCCATTGCTTCTATAAAAGCAAAAGAAGAAAAGATAAACAGCTTTGTCACAATAGACGAAGAGGGTGCACTTAAAAAAGCAGCAGAGGTTCAGGCAAAAATTGATGCGGGAGAGCTAAAAGGAGCGCTTGCGGGTGTGCCTGTAGCCATAAAGGATAACATGTGTACAGAAGGGCTTCTCACCACATGTTCATCAAAGATACTCTACAATTTCATCCCGACCTACACAGCGGAGGCTGTTAAGCGCCTTGAGGATGCAGGCTGTGTCATCGTTGGAAAAACCAACATGGATGAGTTTGCCATGGGAAGCACCACAGAGACATCTGCCTTTGGAGCAACCAAAAACCCATGGAATACAGAGCACGTACCGGGCGGTTCATCAGGCGGAAGCTGTGCAGCAGTTGCAGCAGAGGAGGTACCGTTTGCACTCGGTTCAGATACAGGCGGATCAATCAGACAGCCAAGCTCCTTCTGTGGTGTGACAGGAATCAAGCCAACCTACGGCACAGTTTCACGATATGGACTCATTGCCTATGGCTCATCGCTTGACCAGATTGGACCTATCGCAAAGGATGTCACAGACTGTGCTACTATACTTGAGGCAATCGCTTCATATGATACGAAGGATTCGACATCAGTAAACAGAGACGATTTGAAGTTTACAGAGGCTCTTGTCGATGACGTAAAGGGTATGAAGATTGGTATTCCAAGGGATTATCTCGGAGATGGACTTGACCCGGAGGTGAAATCGGCAATCCTTGCAGCGGCAGATGAATTAAAGAAAAAAGGTGCTGTTGTGGAGGAATTTGACCTCGGACTTGTAGAGTATGCCATCCCGGCTTACTATGTAATCGCCTGTGCTGAGGCAAGCTCAAACCTTGCCAGATTCGACGGTGTCAAATACGGATACCGTACAAAGGAGTACACAGACCTTCACAACATGTACAAGAAATCGCGTTCTGAGGGCTTTGGACCTGAGGTAAAGAGAAGAATCATGCTCGGCTCCTTCGTGCTTTCATCAGGATATTATGATGCATATTACTTAAAGGCCTTAAGAGTAAAGGCACTTATCAAAAAAGCCTTTGATGATGCCTTTGCCAAATATGATGTGATACTCGGACCGGCAGCACCAACCACAGCTCCAAAGCTTGGAGAGAGCTTAAGTGATCCAATCCAGATGTACCTCGGTGATATCTACACCATATCTGTAAACCTTGCAGGTCTTCCGGGAATATCGCTTCCGTGCGGCATGGACAAAAACGGACTTCCAATCGGATTACAGCTCATCGGAGACTGCTTTAAGGAGAAGAATATCATCCGCGCAGCCTACAGCTTTGAAAAAACAAGAGAGCTTAAGCGCAGCACTATCGCGGAGGAGTACAGTAACAAAAATACAGCAGATACCAGTAAATCTGCCGGTGCACAGTAGGAAGGAGGCAAAAAGGATATGAAAAACTATGAGACAGTCATCGGACTTGAGGTCCATGTAGAGTTAGCTACAAAAACAAAGATCTTTTGCGCCTGCTCCACAGCTTTCGGAGGCGCACCAAACACACATACATGTCCTGTCTGCACAGGACAGCCGGGCTCACTTCCTGTTTTAAACAAGCATGTTGTAGAGTACGCAGTGGCAGTAGGACTTGCCACTAACTGTACTATCACACAGTACAGCAAATTTGACAGAAAGAACTATTTTTATCCGGATAACCCACAGAACTATCAGATATCACAGCTTTATCTGCCAATCTGCCGCAACGGTTCAGTGGAGATTGAGACAGCAAACGGAAAGAAAAACGTCAGAATCCATGAAATCCACATGGAGGAGGATGCCGGAAAGCTCGTACATGACGAGTGGGAGGACGTATCTATCGTAGATTACAACCGTTCCGGAGTACCTCTTATAGAGATAGTATCAGAGCCTGATATGCGCTCCGCTGAGGAGGTTATCGCATACCTTGAGACTCTGCGTCAGACCATCCAGTATCTCGGAGCATCTGACTGTAAATTGAATGAGGGCTCAATGCGTGCCGATGTCAACATCTCAGTAAGAGAGGTGGGCGCAAAGAAGTTTGGTACACGTACTGAGATGAAAAACCTTAACTCCTTCAAGGCTATCGCACATGCCATCGAGGGCGAGCGTGAGCGCCAGATAGAGCTTCTTGAGATGGGCAGAAATGTAGTACAGGAGACACGTAGATGGGATGACAACAAGGAATCATCACATGCCATGCGTTCAAAAGAGGATGCACAGGACTACAGATATTTCCCTGAGCCTGACCTCGTGCCAATCGTCGTATCCGATGAATGGATTGCACAGATAAAGGCAAAGCAGCCTGAGCTTCGTCCACAGAAGCTTGCACGCTACAAGAAGGAATACGACATCCCTGAGTATGATGCAAAGATTCTCACAGAGTCAAAGCATATGGCAGACATATTTGAGGCTGCCACAAAGCTCTGCGGCAAGCCGAAGAAGGTTTCAAACTGGCTGATGGTTGAGACAATGCGACTGTTAAAGGATAATGATATGGATGCAGATGAGATAAAATTCTCACCTGTAAACCTTGCAAAGCTTGTAGATCTGGTAGATGCAGGCACAATCAACTCATCTGTTGCAAAGGAAGTATTTGAGAAAATATTCTCGGATGATATCGACCCTGAGCAGTATGTCGAGGAGAACGGTCTTAAGAGCATGAATGATGAGGGTGAGCTTAAAGCCACAATCCAGGCTGTCATCGATGCAAATCCACAGGCTGTGGAGGATTATCACAATGGCAAGAAGAAAGCTATCGGAGCACTTGTAGGTCAGACCATGAAGGCCACAAAGGGCAAGGCAAATCCTGCGATTGTAAACAAGCTTCTTATTGAGCTGTTGTTGAAATAAACATTTAATAAAAAACATGCTTATGCAGATAGCAATCTGACTAAGCATGTTTTTTTGTTAGAAGAAATTGTGTTAATCATTTTAATGGAAGAGATTTATCCTCAAATGCAAGATTGTTTCTATAAGCATTAAAATAATCGCACATAAAAAGGAATAAAAGATTGTTGCTGTAAGATTAGAATGACCAATTTTATAAAAAATCAATAGGCCTGTAAATATAATAAGTATTGAAATAATTTTATGTAATTTCTTTTGAGTTGAAGATAGTGACATCTTATTATTACTAGTTGGTGCAAACAACAGACACATAAATGCTAGGAGTACGTAGAGGCATGTGTTTTGTGTTATAAATACGGTTGACCATTTATTTATGCAACCGAGGAAAAAGCTTGCAAGTATACAGGTTAATTGTGTTGGTGCATGTACTCCACCTATAAAATGCCTTAGTAAAGAGAATGTTAATACCCATAGTAGTGTAGAAGAAAGAGAATGAGAAAAAATTCCCCATATTGTTAAAAGGGTTATGGTTATAAATGTATTCAAAAAGCACTCTAAACCATATATGTATATGTCTAATTGTTCAGAATTTATTTTTTTTCTTGATACTTTTATTAATTGGTTTACAATATAAATAGCCCATTTAGTAATCATTAAAATTCTCCTGTAATATCAAATCTCCTTGTGTATTTTGCAAATGCATTTATAACATCTTTATAGTAAGAACGTGCAATTTGTATAGTTAAATGATTCGATAATTCTATGCTGCTAGATGTAATTCTGTATATGTGTGCCATATTAACAATGTAGGAACGATGTGTCCGTATAAATTCACCGGGTAGATGCTCTATTATTCTGCTTAAGGTTGCCATTTGTTCATAGCATTTGCCATTGGTTGTCAATATATCCACGTAATGCAAGCGACTGGAAAAGGTTAATATTTCTGAATAAGGTAAGCTTACAATTTCTTGTCGATTACGATAGATGTATGCATTGTTGGACAGTTCTTTAGTGATTTCATCAAGACATAAAAATAGAGTATTTTCATTTACAGGTTTAAGTAAATAGTTTAATGCCCTTACTTCATATCCATGAAATACGTATTCCCTAAAGGCAGTCAGAAATACTATAATCCCCTTATAACCGGATGAGCGTAGTTTTTTTGCAACATCAATTCCAGTCATGCTGCCCATTTGGATGTCAAGAAAAAAGGCAGAAGAGTCGATTGATTGACAGTTGGGATTGTGTAAAAAAAATTCTTCACCTGATTTATAAGCATCTATATTTATATCAAGGTTATTTAGTTTACTATATTTTAGTATTCCTTTTTGTAATCGATTAAATTCAGAAATTGAATCTTCAAGAATAGTTATATTTATTTTCATCATTCGATCTTATTCTCCTTGTCGGGAAGCATTATATGTACTGAAAAAATATTATTTTCTGAGGTGATTTGCAATACACCACCTGAATTTTCAATAATTGATTTTATCCGTGGTAGTCCTAAACCATGATTTTTTTCGGATTTTGTGCTGATAATTGAGGCATCATCAGAATGTGTGAGCAGGTAGCTGCCTCTGGCAACACACTTATCC
>OLSJ01000273.1_pt1 | contig 45253 bp, 38 predicted proteins | sample 1672151 | NCBI WGS metagenome assembly OLSJ01 (sample SAMEA3136653, study PRJEB25190) | human gut metagenome | biome: human gut; feature: human-associated habitat; material: faeces | place: Austria | collected 2013 | reverse complement strand
CCAGCAGGCGCGAAAAAACCGGTCCGCAGTAAAAAAGGCCGGTAAAAAATCTGGGCCTCATGCAAAGCCGCCTGGCAAGGGCGGCTTTTTCAGTGGAGTAAAGCGGGACGCGCCGCAGACAGCCCAGCAGACGATCCCCTACCGGGAGATCTATAAGGACGGGATCTGCCGCGTCAATGATAAGCTGTACACCAAGACCATTCAGTTTTTCGATATTAACTACCAGCTTGCCCAGGCGGACGATAAGGCGCAGATTTTCGAGAATTACTGTGATTTTCTCAATTACTTTGATTCTACCATCAGCGTCCAGCTCACCTTTATCAACCAGCGGGCCAATATGCAGGACTTTTCCAAAAGCATTGCGATCCCGCCCCAGGGGGACGAGTATGACGACATCCGGCGTGAGTACGCAGAGATGCTTAAAAACCAGCTCGAAAAAGGCAACAACGGCCTTGCCAAACGCAAGTATATCACTTTTGGCATTGAGGCGGACGACCTGCGTACCGCCAAAATGCGGCTGGAGCGCGTGGAAACGGATGTGCTGAACAACTTTAAGACCCTGGGCGTCCAGGCGGTCCCGTTAAGCGGGCTGGAACGGCTGGAGCTTCTGCACAGCCAGCTCCATCCAAGCGGCCAGGAGAAATTTAAGTTTGCCTGGAGCGACCTTGCCAAAACCGGCCTTTCCACAAAGGATTTTATTGCGCCCACCAGTTTTACCTTCTCGAAGGATGGCAAGACCTTCCGCATTGGGGAGTATTCTGGCGCCATGTCCTTTTTGCAGATCTTAGCGCCGGAGCTGACGGACCGGATGCTGGCCGAATTTCTGGACCTGGACGACGCGGTGACGGTCAACCTGCATATCCAGTCTATCGACCAGGCCCAGGCGATCCGCAATATCAAGCGGAAAATGAGTGATTTGCAGAAAATGAAGATCGAGGAACAGAAAAAGGCGGTACGGGCCGGATATGATATGGACATCATTCCCACGGACCTTGCCACCTACGGGGAGGAAGCCCAAAACCTGCTTCAAGATCTGCAATCCCGAAATGAGCGTATGTTTTTGGTAACGGTGCTGGTACAGAACATCGCCCCGAAAAGGCAAAAGCTGTTCAGCGACATTATGGCTGCCTCCGGTATTGCCCAAAAGTATAACTGCGCGCTGAAACGCCTGGACTACCAGCAGGAACAGGGCCTTATGTCCTCCCTGGCGCTGGGCCAGAACCAGATCGAGATCCAGCGGGGCCTCACCACCAGCAGCACCGCTATTTTCGTGCCCTTTACCACTTGTGAGTTATTCCAGGATGGGCAGGCATTGTATTACGGACTCAACGCCATTTCCTCAAACCTGATTATGGCGAACCGCAAGCTGCTGAAAAACCCCAACGGATTGTTTCTTGGTACGCCCGGCTGCTTTGCCGGTGATACCCGGATTCTCCTGGCAGACGGCAGCGCCGCCTCCTTTGAGGAACTGCTGGCCCGCGGCGTGGAGGAAATCGAGGTCAAGACCTTTGATGACGAAACCGGGCAGGTTATCACTGCCATGGCGCGGGATATTCGCATTGAGAAATATGCGGATGTCTTAAAGCAGATCACTTTGGAGGACGGCACCACTTTCCGCTGTACGGAAAGCCATCTCATTATGGATGACGCCGGGGAGTATATGCAGGCGGTGGATGTGAAGGAAGGCCAGAAATTGAGCGGCGGCCATACCGCGGTGCGGGTATCAGTGCTGAAACTGCCGAAGAAAGTGCCGGTGTATGACCTGACCGTACCCCGCTATATGAATTTCCTGCTGGAAAACGGGCTGGTCGTCCACAACAGCGGAAAATCTTTCAGCGCGAAGCGTGAGATCGTCAACGTGTTCCTGCTGACGGATGATTCTATTATCATCGCAGACCCGGAAAATGAATATGGCCCGCTGGTAAAACGCTTTGGGAAACAGGGGCAGGTCATTGACCTTTCGCCCACTTCCTCCAACTATATCAATCCGCTGGACATCAACCTGGATTACAGCGATGACGAGAACCCCATTACATTAAAGAGCGATTTTGTCCTCTCTTTGTGTGATCTGATTATCGGCGGCAAGGATGGACTTACCCCTATCGAGAAAACCATCATTGACCGCTGCACCCGCCTGGTCTACCGGGATTACCTGCAGGACCCCCGCCCGGAGAATATGCCGATTTTGGGGGACCTGTATGAGCTGCTTCGCAAGCAGAGCGAGCCGGAGGCCCAGAATATCGCCACTGCCCTTGAAATCTATGTCAACGGCAGCTTAAATGTGTTTAATCATAGGAGCAACATCGACATGGACAGCCACCGCGTCCTGTGCTTCCAGCTTAAATCCCTGGGCAAAGCCTTAAAAGAGATCGGGCTGCTTATCATGCAGGACGCCGTGTGGAACCGCGTTACTGCCAACCGGGAGAAGCATAAAACGACCTGGTTCTATATTGATGAATTTCATCTCCTGCTCAAAGGCCAGACCGGTGCTTTTTCCGTTGAGATCTGGAAGCGGTTCAGAAAATGGGGCGGGATTCCGAGCGGCCTGACGCAAAATGTGAAGGACCTGCTGGCTTCCCGTGAAATCGAGAACATCTTTGAAAACTCGGATTTCATCTACATGCTGAACCAGGCCCAGGGCGATAGGCAGATTCTGGCAAAACAGCTTGGGATCAGCCCAACGCAGCTTTCCTATGTAACCCACAGCGGCCCCGGCGAGGGTCTTTTGTTTTTCGGAAATGTGATTATCCCCTTTGTCGATCACTTCCCGAAGGACACCAGCCTGTATCAGATCATGACAACCCGCCCGGAGGAAGTCGCGGAGGCTGGAACGTGATAATCTTCTTCACCGCCTGGCGTATGGGAGGTGATGCAGTTGCCAAGGGATGAAGAATTTAGAGCAAAGGAAAAGAAATTTCACAAGATGACCCGTGACGGGCTGGTGGAACGGGGCGCGGCCTCCGGCGAGGAAACCCGTATCAGCGGCCGGGAACAGGATTTTGATTTGCGGCAGGCAAGGGATTCTCCTGATTCTTTGGAGGACCTTTCGGCCAAAGCCCGCCATACCCGGCAGCAAAGGCCGAAAGACGGTGACGCCCCGCAGGCGGAGCCGGTGGAGGATGCGGATGCTTCCCCTCTGGAAGATTCGCAGCCGGAAGGCCATGAGGACGCCCCACGGGAGGAACCGCGGGAGAAGTCCGGCAACCGGCGTACCCGTTACCAGCAGAAGTTTTCCGAGTCCAACAGCGCCAGTGAAGCTGCCACCGAGCAGCCCCGCACCTCAAAACTGCAATTCTCTGAGGATGAGCTGCCGCCGGATGCCCCCGGCAAAAAGCTGGTAAAGGCCCAGCAGAAGGCGGAACGGACCGCCCGGAAGCTGGAACAGGCCGAAGCCAATCTTCCGGCCAGGCGGAAACTGCGGATGGAGGTGGAGCCGGACGCTGCCACCGGCAACGCCAAACGGCACTTACAATTTGAAAAAGAGGTGATCTCCCAACAGGAACACATAAAAGGCGCCAAACCTCTGCGCCCGGTGAAAAAAGGCGCAAATGCGGCTATCGGATATGCCCATAAGAAGATCTATGAGAATGAGCATGAAAATGTGGGCATTGAGGCGGCCCACCGCACAGAGCTGGTGGCCGAGGGCGGGCTTCGCGCCCTGAACCACCGCCGGAAAACCGCGCCTTACCGCAAGGTGTCCCGGCTGCAGAAAAAGACGGTGAAAACCCGCGCAAGGGCGGCTTACCAGCAGGCCCTCCACGAAAACCCGCAGTTACGGAGCAATGTGTTTTCCCGCATGTGGCAGAAATACCGCTTAAAAAGAGAATACGCCAAAGCTGCCCGGACCGCCCGGCGCACCGGGCAGGCCGCCGGGAAAACTGCCGCTGTCACGAAAAAAGCCGGTGGCGCTGTTGGCCGTTTTGCCAGCCGCCACCCGGCCCTCTGCCTGATGGCGGCGCTGTTGTTCCTGATCGTCGTTCTGATTTTTTCGCTCTTTTCTTCCTGTTCCAGTATGGGGACGGGCGGGATCGGCGCGATTGCGGCGTCCAGCTATACCGCGGAAGATCAGGACATCAACAATGCCGAGCTGGTTTATACGGAATGGGAAACCGACCTGCAGATGCAGATTGACAATGCCGAAGCAGACCACCCCGGCTATGATGAATACCGCTACCATGTGGGCAATATCGGGCACAACCCCTTTGAGCTGATGGGATTCCTCACTGCGTCCTATCAAGCCTTTCAGTATGCGGATGTGGAGGCCGTGCTGCAGGAGCTTTTTGCCGAACAGTATTCCCTCGAATTTGTGGAGGAAGTGGAGACCCGCACCCGCACGGAAACCCGAACAGACCCCAGTACCGGCGAGACCTATGAGGTGGAAGTGACTTATGAATGGCGGATTCTCAATGTCAACCTGACGGCCAAGTCCTTTACCGATGTGATCGCCGCCCGTATGAACGCGGAACAGGCCCAGCTTTTTAATGTCCTGATGATGACGAAGGGCAACCGCCAGTATGTCTCCAACGTGTTTGGCGATACCAACTGGCTTCCGTATGTCACAAGCTACTATGGCTACCGCGTCCACCCCATCAGCGGAGAAAAGAACTATCATAAGGCGGTGGATATTGGGATGCCCCAGGGCACAGAGATTTTAGCCGGGCATGACGGCGTGGTAACGCAGGCCGGGGAAGCAGGCAGCTACGGGCTGATCGTGGTGCTGGAGGGAGCCATGGAGGACGGCAAGACTCTAACCACAAAATACGCCCACTGCTCCGAACTGCTGGTATCTGCCGGGCAGGAAGTCAAACAGGGGGATGTCATTGCCAAAGTGGGCAGCACCGGTGATTCCACCGGCCCGCACCTTCACCTGGAGGTGTTGGTGGATGGGCAGTATCTCAATCCCCTGTATTTTGCCGATACCGGCGACCATACCGGGACCAACCTGATCCCCGGCAGCGCAGGCGGACCGGAGATCCCCGCATATCCCGGCGCTCCTATGGGCGATGGCGATTATGCGGCGCTGATTACGGAGGCACAGAAACACCTCGGTAAACCTTATGTGTTCGGCGCTTCGGGGCCAAACAGCTTTGATTGCAGCGGCTTTGTTTCCTATGTCCTCAATCAGAGCGGTGTTGCCAGTGTGGGACGCTCCACAGCCCAGGGGCTTTTCAACATGAGTACCCCTGTTTCCAGAGAAAACGCCCAGCCGGGAGATCTGATCTTCTTCACCGGCACCTACTCGGCGGGCACGCCTGTAACCCATGTAGGTATCTATATCGGCAACGGGCAGATGATCCATGCCGGGGACCCGGTACAGTATGCCAATATCAATACGTCCTACTGGACCGAACATTTTTACGCATTTGGGCGTATCTCAACCAATTAAAGATCGGAGGTAATAAATTGAATCCCAAAATTGACAAACTCGCAAGGGATATAGAAAAAACGGAAAAGAAAATCGCAGACCTGCAAAAAAAGCTGGAGCTTTTCAAAGAGGAAAAGACCCGGCTGGAGAACGAGGATTACGGCGATATTGGCCGTGATTTCCACCTCACCCCGAAGGAGCTGGCAGAATTTTTGAAAGCGCACAGGGCGGGCACCCTCACGATCCCGGAGGCTGCCCCGCCTGCGGGAGAACAGGAGGCCGGCCATGAAGAATAAAGTAAGGAATGTTTTGGCGGCGCTTGTGCTTTGCATGAGCGCCATTGCTTTGCCTGTCACCGCTTACGCTTCCACGGGCAGCGATACCACGCCGCCCACTCTTTCCGCTACATTAAATAACGACAAACTGGCGGTGGAGGCCAGCGATGATATGTCCGGCGTGGAGGCGGTGTATGTGGATGACACCCGTATCAACAGCCTTGTCAACGGCAAGGGGACCGTGGCCTTGAAGGATTACGCCGGGGACGGCAAGGAAGTGACGGTTTACGCGGTGGACTATTCCGGCAACCGCTCCAAAGAGGTAAAGCTGGATAACCCTTATTATGAGGAACCGGCGCAGACCCAGGCGGCTTCTTCTGCCGCACCCCAATCTTCCAGTGGGGAAACGCAGGTCACGCCTTCCCAAACGCCCGCGCCTTCTTCATCAAACAATGCTTTCGGCAATTCGGAGAGCAGCCAGGCCGCCGAGACCCCTTCGACCTCCCAGGCAGAAACAGAGGCTTCTTCTGAAAGCTCTGCTACGGAGGACGAAACGGAATCGGCTGTGCCGGAAGGGGCATTTACCCCGGAAGGTACCGGCACGGTCCTGGACTCAGCCACCGAGCAGGAAGATGATAAGCAGTTTTATACCATCACCACCGCGGACGGAAATGTGTTTTACCTTATCATTGACGGGAAGCGGGATTCGGAAAACGTCTACTTCTTAAATGGCGTTACGGAGGAAGATCTGCTGTCCCTGGCCCAGCAGGATAATGGCAGCGAAAGCGCCATTGAGGTTGTCACCTGTAACTGTACGGAAAAATGCGAGGCGGGCGCAGTGAATACCGATTGCCCGGTCTGCAAAAATGACCTGAACGGCTGCTTGGGGAAAGTAACGGAAGAACCGGCGCCGGAGGAAACCGAGCAGCCGGAAACCGAGACGGAGAAATCCGGCGGCAATACCGGCATGATTATCTTCCTGGTGATCGCTCTTGTGGCCGCTGGCGGGCTGGGCTATTACTTCAAGATCGTACGTCCGAAACAGCAGGCGGCTATGGACGAGGACGAATTCGAGGATGACGGTTACGGGGAAGATGATGAAACCAACGAGGCATACGGGGAACCGGATTACCTTACCGAAGATGATTTTGACGACAAGGACAGCAAATAAGGCTGTCCTTTATTTTTAAGAAAGCGAGGATTTTTCATGGAGAAAACAAAAACGTGCCGCCGCGGTCTGAAACGGCTGCTGGCCTTTCTTCTCAGCGCGCTGTGCCTCCTGGGGCTGCTGCCTATGTCTGCCTTTGCCATGGAGCCGGGGCAGACGGCAAGCTCCTGGCTGGGCGATCAGTATGTGGGTTCTGACGGGCAGCATTACTACTCGCCCGCGCCCTACACCTACCTGGTCTACAATTCCGATGGGACCATGGATGTACGCACCAGCTCCGGCGGCAGCGCTTACCGCCACTATATGCTGACCGTTTCCGATGGAAGCAGCCATCAGGTTTATTGTGTGGAGAGCGGGATTCCCTACAATACCTCTGATAACACCTATACATCAGAGAGCGGGACGAACAGCCAATACTTAAACCTGCTTCCTGCCGAAGCCAGACGAGGCATTACCCTGACGGCGATCTATGGCTGGAAACCAGGCGCAAGCCTTCCGGTCTCCGGTATCAATGAGGATGACTATAAGATGGCGACCCAGATCATCCTCTGGGAGTACCAGCAGCAGCTCCGCAGCGACCCATACAGCCGCCACGGGAACGGCCATGCGTCAGCGGATCAGTATTACAGCGTGATCGCCGGTCGCCCTGCGGAAAAAGCGTACAACTGGATCTTGGAGCAGGTAGCTTCCCATTCCACGGTCCCCTCTTTTACTTCTTCCAGTAAAGACGGGGCGCCGGAACTGGAACTGAAATGGGATTCGGAACAGAGGGTTTATACCCTGACCGTTACCGATACGAATAACCTGGGGATTGACCTGGATCTGCTTTCCGGCAGCGGCGTGTCTGTCACAAGGAACGGCAATCAGTATACCTTCACAAGCAAGGATATGATTATGGACCCTGTGACCTTTGAATTTCGGAAAGATATTCCGGTTGCCAATGATATGCTGATCTGGGGCAGGCCCGGCTACCAGACCATGATGACCGGAGCCAGTGACCCGGTATCATTTTTTGTAAAAATCAAGACAGAAACCTATGGCACCGCAAAACTTGTCAAGACCAGCGAGGACGGCATTGTGTCCGGGATTTCCTTCAACATTTCCGGTACGGATCTTCTTGGAAATGAAATCAATGAGAACGTGACAACCGGGGAAAACGGGCAGATTGAAAAGAAGCTCCTTCCCGGCACTTATCTTGTGACAGAAATCCCGGTTGACCGCTATGTAACGCCTGCCTCGCAATATGTCACCATTGAAAGCGGCCAGACTTCCACCGTCCATTTCAGCAACATTTTGAAGAAATTCCGTGTCCATGTGGTAAAGAGCGACGCAGATACGGGCACTGCCCAGGGGGATGCGACCCTTGCCGGAGCGACTTACGGGATCTATAACAACGGCGAACTGGTCGATACCTATACCACGGATGCGGACGGCAGCTTTATGACCCGTTACTATGTATGCGGGGACGCCTGGACGATCCGGGAAATCTCACCCAGCACCGGGTACCTGCTCAACGAAACTGTCTACGAAGTCGGCGCTTCCCCTTCCCTGTATGAGATTGAGCTGAATACAGCGGAAAGCCAGGTCACAGAAACGGTGATCTACGGGAATATCCAGCTTGTGAAGCATACCGATGAGATGGACCCGGATGTGCCGGAGGATGAAAACACCGGAGAACCCAATGAGGGTGTAGTGGAACGCCCGGAGGAAGGCGCAGTATTTGAGATTTACTTAAAGGCCGCAGGCAGCTATGACAACGCAAAGGAAAGTGAGCGCGATCTGCTCACAACGGACAGCGATGGGTTTGCCGCTTCTAAACAGCTTCCTTACGGACACTATACCGTACACCAGGTTGCCGGTGAGGAAGGGAAAGGGTTTGTACCGGACTTTACGGTCTTTATTTCTTCCAATGGGGAAACATACAGCTATATCCTGAATAACCGTACCATTACGGCCCGCCTGAAGGTGGAAAAATGCGATGCGGAGACAGGGAATATCATTCCCATGACCGGAACCGGCTTCAAGATCAAAGACCTTTCCACCGGGGAATTTATCACCCAGGATGTCTACTACCCGAACCCGGAGACTCTTGATACTTTCTATGTTTCGGACGAAGGCTGGCTGATGCTGCCGGAACCTCTGCCTGTGGGGAATTACGAACTGCATGAGGTGGCTGCGCCATACGGCTATGTGTTATCCAATGAGCCTGTGCCTTTTACCATTGACGGCAGCGAGGCGACTGTAACCGTTACACAGTACAATATGCCGCAGAAAGGCCAGCTCACCATTACAAAGACCGGCGAGGTATTTGCTTCTGTCCAGGAAAACGATGGCCTCTATCAGCCGGTGTACGAGGTCCAGGGACTTCCCGGCGCGGTCTATGATGTGATTGCCGATGAAGATATTTATACCGGGGACGGCACCCTGCGGGCGGCAAAAGACACGGTGGTAGAAACACTGACTACCGGCGAGGATGGAACTGCCCAGAGCGGGATCCTGTATCTGGGCCGCTACCGTCTGGAAGAACGCCAGGCGCCGGAGGGCATGGTGCTAAATTCACAGCCGGAATATGTGGAGCTGACCTATGCCGGGGAAACGGTGGACGTGACCCAGAGCGCAGCCGGACTTTACGATGAACGCCAGAAGGTCGATGTGACCCTGTTCAAAGCACTGGAAACGGATGAGGTTTTCGGGTTAGGCATGAATGAAGAATACAAGGATATTTCCTTTGGGCTTTATGCTTCCGCGGACCTGACAGCGGCGGACGGCAGCGTGATCCCGGAGGACGGGCTTCTGGAAGTGGTTTCTGTTTCCTCAAATGAGGCTGGCGGCTATGACGCGTCCTTTGCCTCTGATCTGCCTTTTGGAAGCTACTATGTAAAGGAACGAACCACCAATGACGCTTATATCCTGTCAGATACGGAATATCCGGTGGACTTCGCGTATGCCGGGCAGGAAACCGCTCTGGTTACGATTGCGGTCAATGACGGCGAGGCCATTTCCAATGAGATGATCCGCGGGCGCATTGACGGCGTGAAATACGGCGAGGACCCTGAAGGCGGTGAGGACCTTACCCTGGAGGGCGCGCTGATCGGCCTGTTTGCTCCCGGCACGGAGGAATTTACCGAGGAAAATGCCCTCCTTGTGACAACTTCCGTGGAAAACGGCGCCTTCTCCTTTGAGGATGTGCCTTTCGGCCATTGGATCATCAAGGAAATTTCCAGCCCTTCGGCCCTGTACTCCATCAGCCCGGAACAGCACCATGTCTATATCGGCACCGATGGGCAGACCATTGAAATCGAGATCGACAATACCCTGATCCACGGTACGGTGCAGGTCATCAAGACCGAGGCTGTGGACGAATTGAAGTCTATCCAGGAGGACGGGGAAACCCCTTCTGAAAGTGAGGCTGGCGAGACGGAAGAAAGCGCCGCTGATGATACCGGCGAGGACACTGCGGACAATCCATTCCTCCACCGGCTGCCCGGCGCTGTCTTTGAGCTTTATGAGGACACCAACGGCGATAAGGCATTTGATGAAGGCGACGCCCTGATCGGGGAGCTGACGGAAACCGATGAAGGTTTCCATGAAATGAGCGGCCTCTTGGCAAAGGGCTATTTTGTCAAAGAGAAAACGGCCCCGGAAGGCCACAAGCTGGACCCCAATGCTTATTACTTTGAGATCACCACGGACGGGCAGGTTGTCGTTGTGGAAAATGGTGAGGCTGGCCGCGGCTTTGTGAATGAGGCTTACCGCGGCAACCTGAAAATCACAAAAGATTCCAGCGATGGCCGCAAGGACGGCTTTGCCTTTGAGGTGAAAAGTGAGGATGGCACCTACTGCGAGACTTTCACAAGCCCGGAGGATGGTATCATCCTGATCGAAGGGCTGCGCGTGGGCAAATACACTGTGACCGAGGTGAAAAATAAGGCCAGCGAGGAATATATCATCCCGGATGGGGCCACGGTGGAGATCAAGGCAGATGAAACCGCCGAGGTGAACTTCTTCAATGAAAAGCCGGAGGAAGAAACCCCGGAAACGCCGGATACGCCGGAAACCCCGGATAGCTCGGCAACGCCTTCCAATCCTTCCAAGCCGGTCCCGCAGACAGGCGATGATTATAACCTGTATATCTGGATCGGTGTGCTGGGCGCGGCGGTGATCGGCAGCGGTGTTGCCCTTTTTCTGTGCGCTTACAAGAAAAAGGGACAGAAGGCCAGCCCCGGACGCCGCAAAGCGGCAGCCGGCGTGCTTCTGATCTGCATTGCCATGGCAGTAGGCAGCGGCTTTATGCTGGCGCGGGAGATCGGCCAGTACAAGGAAAGCGCCGATACCTATGCCGGGCTTTCGGAATATGTCACCCCGGCTGAAACGGATGGGGAAAATGGGAACGCGGAGGCGCCGGAGGAAACCGGCGCTTCCTCCGTTTCCCTTCCCATGGTGGACTTTGAAAGCCTGATTGCCCAGGGACCGGATGTCAAGGCATGGCTGGAGCTTCCCGGCACGGTCATTCAGTACCCGGTAACGCAGGGCGAAGATAACAGCTACTACCTGAAACACCTGTATGACGGTACGGCAAATAAGGTGGGCTGTCTGTTCATCGACTATGAAAACGCGGAGGATTTTTCCGACAACAACACGATCATCTATGGGCATAACATGCGGGACGGTTCCATGTTCTCCACGCTGGTGGAATACAAAGCGCAGGCTTACTATGACGAACACCCGGAAATGTACCTGGTAACGCCGGAGGGCGGCTATGTAGCCGAAGTGTTTTCCGCGTTTGTGGCAAGCCCGGAGGAATCCGGCAGCGAAACTTCTCCCTGGGCGCTGGAATGGAAAGACAGCGGCGCATATACGACCTGGCTTTCCGCAATGCAGAAACGCTCTGTGATTGAAACCGGCGTTTCCGTCACTTCCAGTGACAAGGTACTGACCCTTTCCACCTGCACCAATGGCGGCGCTGACCGCTTCATCGTCATGGGCAGGCTGGTAGCTGTAACTGAATAACAATTTTTCATAAGATGGCGCGGGATGCCGGTTGCTCCCGCACCCATCTCTATATATGGAGGATTTGCAATGGTAAATAACATTGTTCCTATTCCCGGATATGTCCATCTCTACCGCTCCATGCTGCGGTTTTACGATATGCCCAGCGCGGAGCTGAAAGAAATGCTCTATCTTCTGAATACCGCCAACCTGGACAGCTATGGCTTCCACCACCCGGAGGCGCATGTGGTTGAGAGCGGCCCGGTAGCTTTCTGCGGCTGGCTGGATTATCGGTATGCCCGCCCTTACCGGACGGAAGTGCAGCTTTATAAATCCCTGCTGGCCCTGAAACGCAGCATTGACCGGGATTGCATTGTCACCTCCCAGCGGGAGGCCCTTCAAATGCTCCGGTGTGTGATCTCCAACCTGGAATACCGTTTTTATAAAGCCTACAACATGGAATTTGAGGATAAGCGCACGGTGTATTCCGAGTGCGCCTTCCGGCTGATCCCGCGAGAGGACGAACCCAGCGTGTGCCTGATGCACGATTGGGTGTACCTGCCTACGGCGTAAAATATGTGCTTTGCTTCTTTTTTCTAACCATCAATCTAACCATCTGCTAACAATGATGGTTAGATTGGTTAGAATAGCCGCTTGAATTGCGGCAAATATTCCGGCTAAACCAAAATTACAATTTAGTTTAGCCAGAGATTTCATTGACAATGAGGATAATCGCACGGTGTATTCTAAGTGCGCTTTCTGGCTGCTCCCGTGGGAGGCCAAACCCGGTGTACGCCTGATGCACGATTGGATTTATCTGCTGACTGTATAAAACACAACGAATACTGTATGGAAGCCGTTGCATGATATTTTTTGATTTGTCCCGAATGTTATACGGCACCGCAATTTCGATAGGGTCCTTATGGTGTTATTTATCGGTTCAATCGTGTCACTGCCTGGTTAGAAAACTGAATAGAAACGATTGGATATGACAATATTATAAGCGAAAAGGCACATTTTCTGTGTTAAAAGGCTGCTACAATGCACCCGTTTTCGTGAATCCCATAAAAGTATCGGTTCATAATCGGTTCACAATCGGTTCAGACTCATTGACACGATTGAACCGATTTGCTATAATAGGAGCGGTAATAAGAATGAAGGAGATGGCAGTATGCTTTTTCGGGAAAGTGAGACCATAGAACTGAAAGAAGTTGTTGTGGACGAAATCAAAAAAGAGATCATTGCTTTTGCTAACTGTGACGGCGGAAAACTGTATATTGGCGTCCAGGATGACGGCACGGTAGTCGGAGTGGATGACCCGGACGGTGTATCTTTGCAAATCAGCAATATGGTACGGGATGCCATCAAACCGGATGTAACAATGTTCGTGCATTATAAGACGATTGAAGAAAATGGAAAAGACATTGTTGCTGTAGATATTCAGCGCGGAACGGACCGGCCTTATTATCTTGCCAAAAAAGGGATGCGGCCAGAAGGCGTCTATGTCAGGCAGGGTTATTCTTCGGTTCCGGCCACCGATACGGCAATCCGCCGTATGATTAAAGAAACGGATGGGGACCGCTTTGAAGCCATGCGCTCTCTGAACCAGGAACTCACATTTGAAGCTGCGAAAAAAGAATTTGACCTTCGGAATGTAGAATTTGGTCCGCAGCAAATGCGTACTTTGAAGCTGGTCGATCAGGATAACCTTTATAGCAACTTAGGGCTGCTTCTGTCCGACCAATGCGTCCATACGATTAAGGTCGCAGTTTTTCAGGGGACAGACCAGACGGTATTTAAGGACCGCCGGGAATTTAGCGGGTCGCTGCTGCGCCAGATGAACGAAGTGTATGATTTTATTGACTTCCGCAATCAGACCCGTGCAACCATAGAAAAACTGCTAAGGATTGATGTCCGGGATTACCCTGAAATCGCTGTCCGGGAAGCATTGCTGAATCTGTTGGTCCACCGGGATTATTCCTTTAGTGCCAGCGCACTTATCAGTATTTATGCGGACAGGATTGAATTTGTGTCCATTGGCGGCTTGATGCCGGGAATTGACCTGGAAGATATTATGGTAGGTATTTCCGTATGCCGGAACCAGGACCTTGCGAATGTGTTTTATCGTTTACATTTGATTGAGGCTTATGGTACCGGAATGGGAAAAATTATGAAGGCATACGAAGGCATGGTGGAAAAGCCTGTGATTGAAACCACAAAAAACGCCTTTAAGATCATACTGCCGAATATTAACGCCAAATATGAAAAAGGCGCTGAATCTGTGCTTCCAGCAGAGCCATCCGCACATACTCCTGTTGGCACGCCATTAAGTGCCGGAGAAGAAAAAGTGTTGGAATATGCCCGGACACATGGTGCTGTTACAAGAAATGAAGTCATGGGACTGCTCGAAGTGAGTATCTCTACTGCTGCCAGAGTCCTGAAAAAGCTGGTAAAAAGCAATCTGCTAAAGCAGAATGGAAAAGGCAGAAACACCAACTATACCATTATAAATAAATAAACGATATACCTCACAGCCGATTGGAAAAATCCAGTCGGCTGTTTTTAGTTAGGAGGGATGCTATATTACACAAACAGAAGTCAACGCCGTATTTGACGAGCAGGTGAGGCTCTGTGCCGACACGCTGCAGAAGAAAACCAAGGAATATACTGGAGATGATACGGACCGGCTGGGAGCATTTAAGTCGGCTGCGGCTTTGCAGCACACAACGCCCCAGCGGGCACTCGCCGGTATGATGGCAAAGCACATCATCTCCATTTATGATATGTGCTTTACGGACCGAAAAACTTTTGAGCTGGCTGTCTGGGAGGAAAAGATCACCGACAGCCTTAACTATCTGTTTTTACTAAAAGCTGTGATAAAGGAGGAATTGGAATATCAATCAGATTGAAACTAAAATTTTGAACTGCACCGCAGTACAGGAAGCCGAAAAAAACATGGTGTTTGCGGCGAGGCTCACGCAGCGGGGTCATGCGATCCATTCCATGGATGACCTTCTGGCCCTTTATGAGAAAGCCTATACTGCCGATACGGTCAAACGGATCGCCTCTCTGCCGCACCCCGCCGTACAGAAGTTTTCGGTTATCACGGTGGCGGTTGTGGGTGCCAGCAGGCGTTTCCTGGCGCAGATCACCCGGCACCAAAACGAGGTCAAGTTTATCAGCGCCTCTTTGCAGTACAGCAATTATGCGGGGCAGGCCGATTTTGTGGTGCCTTATGAGATCCTGACGGCAAGCCAGTGGGTGCATGACTTCTACCTGAAAAAGTGCCGGGCTGCCATGGAGCATTACGCGGATATAGGCGCCTGCGGGATTTCCAGGGATGCCGCGGGGTACCTTGCCCCGCAGAGCCTCCGCAATGTGCTGATAATCAGCGCCACGCCTTACCAGTGGAAGCACATGATCGGCCAGCGGACTTGCCGCCGCAATACGGATGAAACACGCTTTGTCCTGCTGAAGATATGGGCGGATCTGTATGCGCTGGACCCGGAACTGTTCAGCCCGGAGCTTACCGGCCCCTTCTGCCAGCGGGAGGGCTGCCGGGAAAAAGATATGTCCTGCGGCTGCCCATGCGAAAAAGGGGCGTTGCCTCTTGCCCTGCTGCGCCAGGACTATCCCGCAGCACTGGAAGGAGGCGGCCAGTGAAAATCAAGATCATTGATTTTGGGCTGCCGGAGAACCACCGTCCCCTCCGTTCCCACGCCAATGACGCCGGGGCGGATGTCTATATGCCCTTTGACTGTACTCTGGAGCCTGGCGGGATTGCTAAAATTCCGCTGGGCTTTGGCCTGGAGGTGCCGGACGGTTATGCCGCCTATGTGTTTCCCAGGAGCAGCCTGGCTGCAAAAGGGGTGGTCTGCGAGCTGCCCCCTGTGGATTCCGGCTACCGGGGCGAGATCCACGCCATTGTCAGCAATGTGGGAAATGATGCTCAAATGCTTGCGAAAGATTCCAGGATCGGACAGCTTATCATCATGCCTGTGGTAATCGCGGACTTTGTGAATGACATGGGTGGACAACGCGGCGCGGGCGCTTTTGGCAGCACGGGGAAATAACTTTTGGCTTTGTATAAATATTTTCTGTGTGGATAATTTAAAAATAGGGCGCAGGTACTATACAGATGTAACCAATCCTATATAATATTGGTTATATCCGGGAGCAAAATACGATTTTAAACCGTTTTATTCCTTGCAAAGAATAGAAAGTGGCCAGCCTCCCTTTTATGTGACTGACCACTTCTATTTTTTGCTATTCAGTTCTTTCATAATGCCGAGGATGTAAGACATTGTTTTGGAATCCAGCTTCTTTGCTTCTGTGATAAATTCCTTTAAAGCGGCGGGATTCGGATTGCCTTCATCGAAAAATTCCTGTGGTGTTACGCCCAGGTATTCACAGATATAAAAGAAGGACTGCATAGAAGGAAGCGTTTTCTTGTTCTCCACGTTGTTGATATAGTTGTTGGCCTGTCCAAGCGACAGCGACATATCCCGTGCTGAAACACCCTTCTGCATCCTCAGTTTTGCCAGCCTTTCCGGGACAAAATCTTCGTACACCATAGTCACCTCCCATTCTGTAATAGATTGTACCTTACAGGCTGGCTCTATTCGCTAAATGAAAAGGGGTATTTCTGTTGACACGCTAAATGTAACCTATTAAAATAAGAGGTATGGTAGTTTTCAACTATCATCTGAAAGGGAGGCTGCAATATGAAAGAAAAAGTATGCGGAGTAACCGGACACCGGGAAATCCCCGCTGAATATATGGAACAGGCAGAGCAAGGTCTGCTGCGCGAAATTGAAAAAGCCATCGCAGACGGCTATACCTACTTTATTTCCGGTTTTGCTGACGGTGCAGATCAGCTATTTGCCGGGATTGTTCTGGAAAAAGCCAAAGAAAATCCGGTATTGCACCTGGAGGCAGCGATTCCGTACCGCAACCGCTATAAGCGGCTGATGGAGGACGAGCGGACCAGGGGCATGCTGGAGGCATGTACGAAGGTCGAAGTTATCAGCGAAGAATGGGCTTCCAATGTCTATATGAAGCGCAACCGCTATATGGTAGGCCAGGCTGATCGGGTAATCGCTGTCTATGATGGACGGGAAAAAGGTGGCACGGTGTCCACGATCCGCATGGTTCACGCCCAGCGTAAAGAAATGCGGGAGGTCCCTGTGGGGTCTTATCTTCCTGAAAGCATGATAAATCTTGGATATTTCAGGAACGCTTCGGGTAGATAAGGATTTGCTTGTGTGGTAAAATAGTGGGTGTATAATGGGTAAATCGCCATTCGTGTAGACATTGTTGAGTTATAATGACGTCTTTAGTTAGTAGAGCATCTTTACAGGGAAGGATTGGATATGAAAAAATTTCTAAAAATTTTCATTATTCTTGAAATATTGCTGTTTGCCTATATATTTAACAGCTCAATTTACAATATTTACGAAAAAAACAATATTGCTGCTGATAATTTAAGTGGTTATGTGATTGAAGAAACATCTCCAGAAACCCTTAATCAGTTTTATTCTATATTCACTGAAAATTATCCAAACAACAAGATAGAGCTTATAAATAACACATTAACTTCGACAGATAATTCAGTTTATGATTTATACTGCTATCCTTTAGATAAGTTTGAACAAAAACAACCTGTTTCTCAAACAATCGAATTTAAGTACCATGAATTGACAAAAGAAGATTTTTTGGATAGTGTCGGCATATTCTATACGGATTTGTCTGATGATGAAATAGATCAGCTTGCAACGCAGTTATCTACACCAATAATCGAATATGAAGATACGTCTATTCCGTATAGCATGATATTAGAGTTAAATCTGTTTAATTTTATTATCTTGTTCATTGTCATTCTAATAATATACGGTATCTATACTTCTTATAGCCTGAAAAAGATAGGCATAAAAAAGAGCATGGGTTTCTCCACTCTGCGTATATTGAAAGAACAAATCATAAGCGTAGCAAAGTATTACCCTATTGTGTGCTTAGCTCTGTTGGCTGTATTGAACCTGTATTATGCATTTACAAACCGCTTTGATTTTTCCTATTTGATAATGGGCATATTCTTCTTTGGGATCGTCTTAATTGTAAATGTGCTTTGCATGCTTCTAACAAGTGCTTTAATAAAATTTGTTCGTTTGGAAGCAATGATAAAAAATAAAACATTAAATAAAAGTACAAATGCGATTGTACAATTTATAAAAGTTGCGTTTTCTGTTGTAATCGCTATTACTATCATTTCTTTACTTCAGCAAAGTGGAGATTATATGAAAAGTCAACAGGCGGTTTTAGACTATAAATACCTTGATGGCTATTATACATCTAATGGCTTTAATTCAGCAGAATATAATTATGCCATATCAAACCCGGATGTATCGGAGCGTTATTCAAATTCAGTTTTAGAGCTATATAGGAGCCATCATTCATTGTTATGTGATTATACAGGTAGTGATGAAGCTCAAGGCCCAATGGGGGCTTCACGCCCATATTATGTCCAACAAACTATTATTGCAAATGAAAATTATATAAAGGAATTTTCCAATATACAGATCAATGGAACTCCTTTGGACGAAAATGTATTTAGCACACCAACGGTCTTAATTCCTGAAATGTATAAGAATGACGAAAGCCTTATAAAAGACCACCTTACCGGAGAATATGATTTGCTGCTGAATTATAATCAAAATTACGGGATACAAGAAGAAACACGCGCAAATGAATTTAATATTGTTTATATTGATGATAGTTCCACTATAAAGGTTAACACAGAGAAAGGGTTTTCGGATATAACTGGCGGTATTATCATTGTTGATACAGGAGATTTTGGAGGACTTTATTATTTAGATGCTTTAAATAATAGAAGTTTGTTCTTCTCAGTAGAGTCAAGAGAAGAGTTTTCTGCCCTGTTAACGAAATATGATCTGGCACAGTTAGTCGTGGCAGGAACATTGCTGACTCCTTACTTAACACAATTAGAAAGCGTGACGTTTGTTCTTAAAACCCTTACGATGTTCGCTATCGTATTTGTGGTTTCACTGGTGTTTATTCTATACATCTCAAACTATGTAGATGTTTTTGTTAACCGGAAACGATACGCTTTAAAAGAGATTATGGGCTTTTCTCATTTTAAAATACTAAAGAGCCGTTATATTGTTTGGGCAATGGAAATAATCGCATCAGTAATCTTGACTGCTATCAATTATTATTTTGCTTGCTTTTTTGCAATCATGCTACTGGACTACCTGTTTTGTGAATTGTTATACCGGACTTATATCAAAAAGGCTTTATATGAAATCGAAAAGGGGGCATAAGTATGTCATTGATAGTATTGAAAAATATAAAAAAGGAATATGGAAAAAATCAAGTATTATTCAATGATTTGTCTTTAGAGATAGAGCAAGGAGAATTTGTTGGCCTCATTGGAAAAAGCGGCGCAGGAAAAACAACACTTCTAAATATAATCGGACTGATTACCGATATATCGGCGGGAACGATAACGATTGGTAATTACAAAAATTTGTCCATGAAAAGCAAAAATGCTATGCTCCTTAGACGGCATACAATAGGTTATCTTTTTCAAAATTATGGGCTGGTAGAAGATGAAAGTGTATTATGGAATTTGAAACTGGCCCTTGAATATAGAAAAATGAGCAAAGGAGAAAAATTAAGAAAAATCAACAAGTATTTAAAACAGTTTGGTTTAAGTGATATGCTCAATAAGAAAATATATCAGTTGAGCGGAGGTGAACAGCAGCGAGTCGCTATTATTAAATTGATATTGCAAGGAAGCAAAATCATATTAGCTGATGAACCCACTTCTGGACTTGATAAAGATAATGAAGCAATAGTAATGTCACTTTTAAAAAAATTGAATGAAAGCGGAGTTACCATAATCATGGTGACTCATAACTTGAACTTGTGTGACTATTTTTCCAGAGTAATAGACGTAGAAAAATATAGATAGTGAGACTTTCAAGCGGCACGGTGTCCACGATCCGCATGGTCCACGCCCAGAAAAAAGAAATGCGGGAGGTCCCTGTGGGGCCTTATCTTCCTAAAAGCATGATAAATCTTGGATATTTCAGGAATGCTTCGGGTAGATAAGGATTTGCCAGTGTAGTAAAATAAGAAACATAAGTGGACAAATTGGAAGTTATCGAGGTGTTTAATCGTGAATGAAAGAGAAAAAATTATCCGTTTATGGTTTGATATGTGGTTACAAAAGAAAGACTTAGGTATTTCCGAGTTTTTTACAGATAATTCCGTCTATATCGAAAGTTGGGGGCCGGAATATCACGGCTCTGCAAAAATCAAACTTTGGTTTGACGAATGGAATACCCGCGGCACTGTTCTTCAATGGGATATAAAGCAGTTCTTTCACAAAGAAAATCAAACTATGGTTGAATGGTACTTCAAAAATCAGATGAATGACGGGAAGGTTGAAGTATTTGACGGGGTTTCCCTTATTGAATGGACAAGTGATGATAAAATCTTGTTTCTCAAAGAGTTCGGTTGCAACATCAATAACTATGACCCTTATCAAAATGGAGATACGCCGCAATTTAAAGACGAAAAAATAAGTTGGTTTTAACATAGTTGTCAACAAATCCTAAGTTGTCAAATAAAACTGAATATTCCTGAATTTACGCCGCAGATTCTTTCTGCGGCGTTTTGCTATATAACCCCGGCGCAAAGGTGTTCTTATCCCTTTGCGCTTTTTTCATATTCAAAATTCAAAGGAGGTGCGGCACATGTGGAACGCAGTATCACATTTTCTGTCTTTCACGCTTGGCACAATCGCAGGCGTAACTTTGATGTGTCTGCTGCAGGCCGGAAGGCAGGCAGACGAGCAGTTTACAAAATTCTTTGATAAAGAGGGAGGTTCAGACGAATGAAACTTGTGGTAGCCGAAAAGCCCAGCGTGGCCCAATCTTTGGCGGCGGTGCTGGGAGCAAAGGAGAAAAAGGACGGGTATCTGGAGGGCAGCGGCTGGCTGGTGTCCTGGTGTGTGGGCCATCTGGTGGAGCTGGCCCAGCCGGAAGCCTATGGGGAGCAGTACGCCAAATGGCGGTATGCGGATCTGCCCATTCTTCCCGCCCATTGGAAATATGATGTGGCAAAGGATAAGAAAAAGCAGCTTGGCGTCCTGCGCCGTTTGATGGAGGATAAACGTGTGGACGCTGTGGTGTGCGCTACCGATGCCGGCCGGGAAGGGGAACTGATCTTCCGGCTGGTCTATCAACAGGCCGGGTGCAGCAAGCCCATCCTCCGGCTTTGGATCAGCTCTATGGAGGACGCCGCTATCCGTGATGGATTTGAACACCTGCGACCCGGCGCCGATTATGACCTGCTTTACCAGGCGGCGCTCTGCCGGGCTGGTGCGGACTGGATTGTGGGGATCAACGCCACCCGGCTTTTCTCTGTCCTGTATGGCGACACCCTGAATGTGGGCCGGGTAATGACGCCGACGCTGGCGCTGATCGTACAGCGAGAGGATGCGATCCGCTCTTTTCAGAGCAAGCCCTTCTATGTGCCGGAACTCACCTGTGGAGGGTTTACCGCTGCCGGGGAGAAGCTGGAGGACAAAGCGGCTGCGGAGGCAATACAGACAGATTGTGACGGAAAGCCTGCCGTTGTCCGCAAAGTGGAGCGGCAGAAAAAGACTGTCCAGCCGCCCCGCCTTTACGATTTAACTACGTTGCAACGGGAGTGCAACCGCTTGTATGGCTTTACTGCCCAACAGACCCTTGATTATTTACAAAGCCTGTATGAGAAAAAGTTGGCGACCTATCCGAGAACAGACAGCCAGTATATCACAGCGGATATGCAGGCCACAGTTGGCTCTCTGGCCCTGTGGCTGTGGCAGAATATGCCTTTTGGCAAGGACAGCACCACGGCGCCGGAGCTGGAAGGAATCATTGATGACAGCAAGGTAACGGACCACCATGCCATTCTCCCCACGGTGGAGATGGCCCGCACTGATTTGTCCTCTTTGCCTGCCGGTGAGCGGGATGTCCTGATGCTCCTTGCCTGCCGCCTTCTCTGTGCTACCGCCCAGCCCCACCGCTTTGAGGCGGTGCTGGCAGTTTTAGAGTCCGAGGGCTACACATTTACCGCCAAAGGGAAAACGGTTCTGCATGAGGGATGGAAAGGCATTGAACAGGCTTTCCGTGCCAGCCTGAAACAAAAACAGCCGGAGGACGGCGACGAAAATACGTCCCGCCTACCGGAGCTGAAAGAAGGACAGCGATTTGAAAAGGCTGACGCCACGATCCGGGAAGGCAAAACCAGCCCGCCCAAGCATTATACTGAGGATTCTCTGCTTGCGGCTATGGAGACAGCCGGTGCGGAGGATATGCCGGAGGACGCCGAACGGAAAGGGCTGGGTACTTCGGCCACCCGTGCCGCCACACTGGAAAAGCTGGTGTCCACGGGATTTGTCCAGCGGAAAAAGAAACAGCTTTTGCCTACGGATAAGGGCGTCAACCTGATCGCGGTCCTGCCCGATGTGATAAAATCCCCGGCGCTTACAGCGGAATGGGAGTCCATGCTGAAACAGGTGGAACGCGGAGAAATGACGGCGGACGCTTTTATGGAAGGGATTGCCGGTTTAATCCGTGACCTGATCCGGCAGAACACCACCCCAGATCCTGCCTATTCCTCTTTGTTCGGAAGCAAAAATGCAGCCAATCGGGAAGCTGTCGGCACCTGCCCCCGGTGTGGCGGCGCTGTCTATGAGGGGAAGAAAGGCTTCTTCTGTGAAAATGAAGCCTGCGCCTTTGCTATCTGGAAAGAAAACCGGTTCTTTTCCGGTAAAAAGAAAACCATAACAAAAACCGTTGCTGCGGCACTCTTAAAGGAGGGCCGCGTTTCCATGTCCGGGCTTTTCAGTGAGAAAACCGGCAAAACCTATGATGCCGTGGTGGTGCTGGATGATACAGGCGAAAAGTATGTGAATTTCAAGCTGGAATTTCCCCAGCAGCGGGGACGGAAGAAATGACCGGCCCGCCGCGGGAGCTGACCCGCTCCGAGCGTGCAGCGATCCGAAGGCTGGTAACAGGCTTATGCGCCAACTATGACGAGCGGGAAAAGCTCTGCCTTCCCCTGGACTGCCCCTGCTATATGCTTCATAAATGGTGGACCGGCGGCCTTTGCCGGTATTTTGAGCGGTCTGTGCTGCCGGTTGAACCATCGCTGGAGGCGATACTGACGGGAAACGATACTTCCCAGCGCCAGAAAAAATGCCCGGTATGCGGGAAGCTGTATCTTCCCACCACCAGCCAGGCGTATTGCTCTGACGTCTGCCGGATCTGGGCCAGACGGGACGCAGATAAAAAGCGCAAGCGCCGGATTCGCCAGCACAAGGGATGATATGTCTGCAACTTAGCCTTTTGGGGGCTTGATTTATAAGGCTTTCCGGCCTCACTTTTACAGGCGGCAAGAGATTTATACTCTGCCCCTCCATAGGAAGGTTAAGTTGCGGACAAGGAATAAAAAACCGTCATTCGAGGCAAAGAAAGCGACCGCCCCTACCGGGCCGGGATTTTGCTTGTTGGGGCATATCCCCAAACTCCTGTTTTCTCTCCGTGTTTACAATTACCGTGTTTTAAAAATCTGCTTGCGCTGGTATAATCAAAGAAATAGCTGATTATGCGTTAAAAAGCGACGCCGCAATGGTTCGTTGCGGCGGTTCCTGCTTGTGTTGGTAGAGATAAAACGCCATATTTGCTATGATTTTCTCAAAATCAAATGCAGGAGGAAACGACACTATGACCCTCGGAGAAAAAATACAAAAATTAAGAAAGCAGCGGGGACTTTCGCAAGAGGCGCTTGCTGAAAAGGTAACAGTTACACGACAGACGATTTCAAAATGGGAATTGGGACAATCGCTCCCTGATTTGGATTTTATAGCCCAGCTTAGCGACATTTTCAATGTGTCCTCTGACTATCTTATTAAAGATGAAATGACCGAACCAAACGAGTTGCCATATAAGAAACGTAATTATCGTTTATCAGAACGAGGCAAACGCATTATTTTGGTAATCGTTTCTGCGGCAGCGTTGATTGCTGGCTGCGTATGCCTAATCTGTGACTATTTTACTTCGGACAGATTATCATGGTCATTGATTGCTGCTGTTTCAATCATAGCTGCATGGCTTATGATGCTTCCAAGTCTGATTTCCAGAACAAAGATCGTTTTGAAAACCTTAGTTGTAGTCAGTGCCGTCCCTATTCCACTACTGGCAATCTTGTCCTTGCTATTGAATAAGTCAGTTATATTCACATTGGGCATTTGCGTAACGCTGATTGCGATTGCTGCAATCTGGATAATATACGGGATTTTTTGCACGTGTGCGAAAAATTTGTGGCGGGCATTTGGTTTTACCCTTCTGGTTTTAATACCAGTGCCGATTGCAATTACCCATATTTCAGCTTGCTTTTTGCCACAAGTCCAGTTTGATTTTACGTCTGACATATTCAACAGCGGGATCACCCTTGCGCTTTCTCTTGTGTGCTTTGGGGTAGATTATTTACATTATCATAAGAAAGGGGATGCCACAGACAAAAAATGAAAACAGTTCTTTTACACGGATTGGGACAAACAGCACAAGACTGGAAAGAGGTAGTCCGTCACCTTTCGACTTCCCATGTTGAGTGCCCGGAGCTTTTTTCTTCAACAGGAAATGAAATATCCTATTCCCGGATTTTAGCTGATCTGGAACAGCAGTATTCTAATGTAACAGAGCCGCTTCGTATCTGTGGCCTCTCATTAGGGGCGCTGCTTGCCCTCGATTTCGCTATTCGTCATGGGGATAAAGTAGCATCTCTGGTCTTAATCGGCGCACAATACAAAGTACCAACATTCCTGATAGATTTTCAAAATATCTTGTTCCGCTGTATGCCCGGCAAGAGTTTTGATGGCATGGGATTATCAAAAAGCGATACGATTAAACTGTCCCATTCGATGCGGTCATTGGATTTTACTTCACAATTAAATGGGCTTACTTGTCCTGTCACTATTGTATGCGGTGAAAAAGATAGCGCCAATCTAAAAGCGTCAAAGAAGTTAAATGAATTACTTCCTCAAGCAACTTTGCAAATAGTCCACGGCGCAGGCCATGAAATTAACAAAGATGCGCCAGAAGCGATTGCTGCCGTACTTAATATGTAAGTAGCATTTTAGACAACAGAATAATTTGCCGCCTACCGGCGGCACTGCCGAGCAGGAAATCTTGAAAGAGGTTTTCTGCTTTTTCTTTGCCCGGATATTGGGAGAAAGGAAATGTAACTGACCGAACAATTAACTTTTGGAGGGATGTGTATTTGAAGATTGCGCGTGTATTTCCACGCCGTACCAAAGCAACGCCAGATGATCCTCTGGCATTTACCGGCCCGCCGCCAAGGGGCGGCCTGCTGGATATAGAAGAAGTGCATGTTTCTGTGGCCTTTACCTATGACATGGAGAAAGCGTGCCAGCTTGCCGAACAGTGGATGAAGCTGGGAGTCCCCGTCCACATGGGCGGTCCTGCCTTCAATATGCCGGGCGGTGATTTCGTGCCGGGAATGTATCTGAAAAAAGGTTATGTTATCACTTCAAGGGGCTGCCCCAATCGCTGCTGGTTCTGTTCCGTCCCCAGACGGGAAGGCGGAAGGCTTAGGGAACTGCCGATCACCGAAGGGAATATTGTGCTGGATGATAACCTTCTGGCCTGTTCCCGGCAGCATATTGAAGCGGTATTTGAAATGCTGGGCAGGCAGAAAGAGCGTCCGACCTTTACGGGCGGGCTGGAAGCCCGCCTTCTACGGTCCTGGCATGTGGATCTTCTGCGGGAATCCAGGACGCAGCGCATGTATTTTGCCTATGACACCCCGGATGATTATGAGCCGCTTGTGGAGGCCGGGCGGCTTTTGCAGGCCGGAGGATTCGAGAGAAAATCACATAAAGCCTGCTGTTATGTCCTGATCGGCTACCGGGGCGATACCATGGAGGCAGCGGAAAAACGTCTGCGGGACGCCTGGAAAGCCGGATTTATCCCTTATGCCATGCTCTACCGGGATGAAAAAGGCATTGTAGACAGCGAGTGGAGAAAATTTCAGCGGCTTTGGGTCCGTCCGGCGATTGTAATGAGCCAACTGAAAGAATCTGACGGGAGGTGATGATACGGAGAAGGAAAAACTTGAAGTCGTGCCGGTAGTCCCCGCAATGATGAAGCTGGATGTAGCGGTCCAGGCTTTTGATATGCAGGATATTTCAAACCGGCGTTTTATGTATAATCCCAAGACCGGTATTTTAGTTTTGGGCCAGCAGTACGGGAAAACAAGAGGGTTGCCCGGCAGCCATGCCGATGATCTGGCTCAGGCCGGAATCAAAAACGGCTTTGATGATTTTGTGCGCGGCTGGGTGGGCACTGGAAAAAACTATCCCGCAGGGATTATTCATTTTGCCCCCAATGTGGACGCCCAAAACATTTCCCTGTTCAACCGGGCGTTTGACACTTTAGAAATGTTTCAGCGCAACGGTGCGCTTCCCGATACCGTAGTCCGGGGATTTGGCAGGCAGTGGGAACAGGCGCTTTCCGAAGTCCTTTCCCCGGCTCATAACGAGAGGATCTCAAACCAGGAGGAATCTATGGAAATTCAGAATATCACGGTGGAGGACCTTCGCCGTATGGAGGATAAAGAAGGGCTTGTTTTGCAGGGCTGCGGCGGTGATCCTGGCGAATGGGTCCAGGGGATCAATGACCTGTTGGCGCAGAAAGGGATTCTTTTGGAAGGAACCACTTTTACCCATGTGAGCGTATTCCAAAATGAGGGGCTTACCTGCCTGCTGTTCCCTTTTGAGGATGTCAAGCTGGATATAGGGAAACTTGCCATGTGGCGTCTGCAAACCCATGATACTTTTGGCGGCACCTGGTTATCCGATTATATCGACAACCGCCTGGGCCATGAACCGGCGCAGGAAACGCCAGGGAAACCGGATTGCCCGCTGATCGGCCAGGACGGGAACATTTTCAACCTGGTAGGCATTGCTTCCCGCACTCTCAAAGCCCATGGGATGCCAGAACAGGCGAAAGAAATGGCGGGCCGGGTATTTTCCTGTGACAGCTATCATAAGGCGCTTTGTATTATAGGGGAATATGTCAATATTACTTCGGCTGACCGGGAGGCCGGGCGGCCTCACTCTATCCGGCAGCAGCTTAAAAATAATAAAGCCCCGGAAACGGCTGCCCCTAAAAAGGCGGCAAAGGAGCCGGAACGATAAGGAGGATGTGAAATGGAACAGGTATATGGAGTTTGGGCGGTAAGAAGTGCCGCTTCCATGTTCGGCCATGCGGAAGCATGGTGCAAAGAAGATGGCCGCCCCCTGGAATTTGAATCCCTGGAGGCGGCCCAGGCTTATGCCCTGGAATTGAACCGTAAGACAACGGCCAATGTCCGTTACTTTGTCAAAGAGAAGGAGCCGGAGCCAAACGCTGTAAGAGTCCCCGCCTCACAGCCGGATATAGAAGCTGTCGGCCCGGTGGACCGTGCGCCGAGAAATGAGGTTGCAGAAAAGCATAATGAGATCCCCGGCCGGCAGATAGCGCCGGAGGCGGACCCGGTTGTAGAGATCCGCTCTGCGGTACACAGCAACTATGCCAATATGGTCGCCATGCTTGCCGCTGACAATAAGGTATATCTTGGCCGGGAGGAACGCTATTCCTTTACCCCAGGCCAGCCGGGAAGCTATGACAACCGGGACGGCTCTTTATGTTTTGTGAGCGATATGCCGGAAATGTATTATTTCCTCTATGGGGAAGGCTGGTCGCACTCACAGGAGGAAATGCTGGACCGGGGGCTGACGATGGATCAGTATATGGAATTTGCCCGCCTGCAGGAAGGTGTTCTGCGGCAATTCACCCCGCGCCGGGAAATCCTGTTTGCGGGCCAGCCCTTCCAGGCGCCGGAAAACTATCTTCGCAACGCGGAGCTGGACCTGGAGGGCGAAAAGGGCAACTACAACATGATTGACGGCATTGTGAATAACGACCCGCCGGTCCGGGCCGACCTTACCGATGGGCAGACCCATGAGGAAATAAGGGAGCTAGCCCCGGAAACACTGCCCAATGAGAAGCCTTCGATCATGGAAAAACTGCGGGCGGACCGCACGGCGCATGAGGCCCGTGGTTTTCAGCCTTCCCCGCCGGAAAGGGGGCTTTAAGGCTTGAAGCTGAAATTTGAAAATGTGGATGTGGAACAATGCCTCCGCTCTGTTATGGAGCGGAACACAAAACATTATCAATCTGACTTTGAGATCGACGCAAAAAGTATACGGCGTATAGCTCAGATCAACCATTGCGAACAGACACCGCTCTATTGGATGTCACGGCCTTCTGGGACTTGGCTTCTCCGGGAGCGTGAGCTTTTTATCCGTGAGTCCAGTGCTTTTCACATTTGGCAGTATTACAAAAATACCCGTGATACGATTCTTGCCTATACGGTGGAGATCACCGGCATAGAAGGTGATGCAATCAAGGGAAATCTCTATACGCAGGATTACCGCGCTATGGCAGAGTATATTGAAAAGAACGCCTTTCCTGCTGCTACTGCGAGGGTTCTGTTTGAAGGCCATCTTGCTCCAATGAAATTTACTTATGAGGATTACCAGGCAAACCGGTTGGCGCTGCAGGCAAAACACGGGAAAGAAATAAAGCTCTGGCTGGAGCCTGCGGATTCCGCTGCTCTTGATACGCTCCTGCAAAATGTACGCAGGAGCCGTCAAAATTTTGCCCCTGGTGTTTTTGAAGATCATCTGGATAAAATGATCGCGGCAGAAAAGCGGTCTGTTACCCACTTTCTGAAAGAGGCTGCCGCAAATGCTCCGCACCCGGCTCTGAATAAAAAGACAAAGGAACACCCCCAGCGATGAAGGCCCCGAAAGAAAGACGCAGCGCCCAGATTCACATTTTGATTTCCGAACAGGAAATGGATAAGATCAGGGAACGCATGGCGCAGACCGGTATCACGAACACTTCTGCCTTTATCCGTAAAATGGCGATTGACGGATATGTGATTAACCTGGATCTGTCCGAAGTCCGGGAGCTGACCCGGCTGCTGCGTATCTGCTCCAACAATCTGAACCAGTACGCACGGAAGGCCCATGAAACCGGAAGTATCTACGGGGCGGATATTGCAGATCTGCAATCCCGCATGGATGGGCTTTGGAAAATTGCAAAAAAGCTGCTGACGGAATTTACAAACATTCCATGAACATTCAAAAAAACGGTTGCTTTTCTGTGGCCCGGAGCGGTAGAATTTTTATAGAAAGAGAAAACCTGTTTTTGCGAAGGGAGGCCATCGTATGGGCGCTGCTTTACTGGCCGTTGGCATAGAATTGTTGATCGGTATTGGAATTGGACTGATTGTGACGGTGATCGGGCTTTTTTTGGGAAACATCATTGTTTTTGACAGCATTGCGCTGGCAATCCTGGCGGGCTTTCTTTCCCACGGGCTTTTAGGCGTCCATCCCGCCCTGGCGATTGTGATTGGTATTGCTGTCCTGCTGGGGCTTCTCCTGCTTCACCGCACCCGCCCCGGCTTCTGGCTGATTGGCGGCGGTCTGTCCATTGTGTGGGGATTTATTTTTGCTACCATGGCTTATGAGTTTTCCGGTAAGGATATGGTGTGGACCTATGTGGTGTGGGCGCTGGGGGCGGTACTGGTCTTTGCCCTTCACCTGCGGGCACAGTACAAAATTGCATAAGGTAAGGATTCCCCAATAAGCCATCTCCAATAACTACCTATGCGGAGAACCCCGATAAGATCAAAGTCTATCCTATGGGTGCCAAGACCTAAGGCCAGTTCTCGCAAGTAGTTCAAAAGGCAACCAGCAATAGGACTATCGTTCATAACTGGATGGTAGTCCTATTGCTATATACTGCAGTGATAACAATATGGTATTATTGGATAGAAAAAAGTTTGTAAAAATGTGTGAGATTTGAGTTCAAAAGTTGTGTATATAGGTGAAAAGGCAAATAAGGAAGCGAGGTGAAAACCAATGGATGATGCACAGATAGTCCAATTATACTGGGATAGAAACGAGCAGGCCATCCATGCCACATCTGACAAATACGGGAACTACTGTACCTCGATCGCTAAGAACATACTGGGCAATCAGGAAGATGCTGAAGAATGTGTCAACGATACATACTTAAACGCATGGAACGCCATGCCGCCTCACAAGCCAAATATTCTGTCCACATTCCTTGGGAAAATTACAAGAAACATATCGTTTAACAGGTATAAACACAATAGCGCCGACAAACGAGGTGGTGGAGAAATGCCTGCGGTTCTGGAGGAAATTTCTGACCTGGTATCTGGCATGGATGATGTTGAGCAGGCATTTGACCAAAAGGAACTCACGAAGGCCATTGATACATTTTTGGATAGTCTATCGCCAAAGAAAAGAAGCATTTTTATCAGTCGATACTGGTACACCGATAGAATTTCAGAAATTGCTGTCCGGCACAATATGAATGATGGAGCAGTATCAATGACTCTTCATCGCCTCCGCCTTAAACTGCACAACTACCTTTTAGAAAGGGGTTTTGAACTATGACGAACGAAAAACTGTATGAAGTCCTCGGTGACATCAATGAGAAGCATATCAACGAGGCAAGGGCATATCACAAAGCAAAGAAGCCCGGCTGGGTAAAGTGGGGAGCTATTGCGGCTTGTTTGTGCTTAATGGTACCATTAACTGCATTTGCTATTGATACAATTCAATATAATGCGGCAGTCGATTATCTGAATTCCCTCGGTATTCCTGTTGAAGATTTGAGCGACTACTCTCGCAAAGAAATAAAAGAAGCAGTAAAAACCATTGATGCCGGAGAAAGTAGTCCATTAACCGAAGAAATCCTTAACCTATTGCCAGATAACGAAGAGCAGATTGAAGTGCCAACACAAGTAACATCTGAACAGATAAGAGAATTAGAGCCAGCCATGACAAGAGAAGAAGTCCTTTCCCTTTTGGGCAATACACAAGATATTGGGTCTGGCATCTATATTTATGTTTATGAAGTAGACGGAGAATATTTGTTGCACATTCCATTTGCAAGTGATGGTGCTCAGTTAGGTGTTACAGGCGAAGATTTATTAAAGGCATTGACCCCTATTTCTGGGGATATAGGTTCTAATGGAACCATTGAATTTAATGGACAGTCATTTAGCAAATCTGACTTGACCGAAGAAACTCTTGAATGGCTTGAATGGTATAATTCCTTGTCGCCAGAAGAACAACTTGCTGTTAGTTCAATCCCTGCCGACCTATATACCGATGACGGTGCAGGAACACTTGATTCAAACGCAGAAGAATAACTTTGTTTCCCCACAAGGGCAGCCGAGAAAATCGACTGCCCTTTTTCCATTCCTACAGGCAGAAAGGAGAGACAGCCATGGCGAAACTGAGGGAGAAAGAAACTGGCCTTCAAGGTTTAAGGTGGAGCCTCGTTATGTCCCCTAATGAATATTTCTACATCTAATTTCAATGGCTAAGCAGTAGCAACACTTAACCTAAATGGGAGATAAAAATTTCAAAAGTCCAGCTAAGAAATGTCAAGAGGTGATATGAAAAAAGTTAAAATTTTTATAGTAACGAAAAAAGGGTAACCTTAACAGACCATTCCGATATATTGGATTGGCTGTGAACTAAATTTTGAGAGTGCCGTGTTGATTATGCGGCTTTCTGTATCTTGTCTGGGTGCTCTGCAGCAAAGCGCCTGCAGTGTTCCTCCGGAGTGATGACCTCGAAGGGTTTGTTATCCCGGAGCATGGCAAAGATGATGTTGCAGATCTTATGCATGACAGCGCCCATTGCTACTGGCTTTTTCTTGCCGGAACACTTCCGGGTGTAGTAGTCGTAAACTACAGGATTCACAGGTGTGCCGCTCCCTTTATCAATCTTTATGTTATTGAGCGCAGCCATATGAAGAACCCGTCTGGCAAGGCTGGAGCCGCGCTTGGACATATGTACTTTATCGCCATTGAGTTTTCCGGACTGTTTGACAGCAGGGTCAAGCCCAAAGTAAGCGTAAAGCTTTTTCGGGGAAGAAAAAAGTTTAAAATCCCCCATCTCCGCGATCAGGACGACTGCGCTTAAGAAACCGATCCCGCGCAGGGACTGTAGAAGGCAGATCTGATCGTAGATCAAGGTATCCTGCAGTTTCTCTACCGTCTCGTGGAGTGCTTTCAGGAGCGCATCCAGATGCTTCTGGTATTCCTGGTAAGTATCGATATAAAGACGGATACGTACAGCATTGCTGGGAAGCGCCCTGCCGAAAACAGCGGCATCCTGTGCGGCAGCGATGATGGCGTCATACTTACGCAGGGCATAAGCTTCGCCAAAACGTGCGGTACTGCGGATGATCTTCACGATATCGTCTTTAGGAGCGGTAAGCATGTCCTCAGCGAGAGGATAAGAGCTTAGCAGCTTTAAGGAAGACTGGGTGGTGACTTTGCTGAAGACTTTCGCATAAGCGGGGAAAGACACTTTCAGTTCCGCAGTGAGCTTGAGGGCGACAGCCGACTGAAGATCCTTGAAATAGTAGTAATCACGGACCAGGTTTCTCAGATCGACAACGGAATCATCCGGGAGGATGGAAGTCTTGAGAGAAACGTTCAGGCCAACAAGGGCAGCCTTTTTTGAGTCGAATTTATCATTATGCAGTTTCCTTATGCTGATATTTGTGCTATTCTTAGTGATGATAGGATTAATGACGGAGCAGTCAAACCCCTTATCACGAAGGAAGCACAGGAGCGGGATGTGGTAGATCCCGGTAGACTCAAGGAAGCAGCGGCTTTTGAGAGAATACGTCTCTTGTGCTTCTTTTATTTTTGCGACAGCAAGGTCTCTGGCCCCTGGATCAGAATGGACGATCTTAAAGGGCTTCCCGATAAAAGAACCATTAGGGAGGGCGATAGACATCCAGGTAAAATCAGCGCCAACATCAAGGCCGACAGAGAGGTAAGAAGAAACGCTGTCAATGAGTGCGAGTAATCTTTTGTAATGCATAGTAAACATCCTTTCCGGCAGGCATCCATTACCATAAGGCGGATACACAACCTAGCGGCTTATACAGGTATAGCCTGAGGCTTCCCAACCAGCCAAACCATAAATCACCACCGAATGGACAGACAGACTTTCTAAGAGGTTTATCCGGCGGAAAGCCGGATCCCAAGGAGGCGTCGTCAATTGCCCTGCCTCAGTGATTATACCTCATGATCTGATCAGGTGCATCATGGAAGCCTCAGACACGGTAAGGAACAATAACTTCTGACGGAGAGAGGAATCCCTCCTTCAGTTATTCATTTAGACTTTGTAACTATTAACCTGTAGTCATTATTGACTACACCATTATTATACTAGGAGGTGGACAATGGCAACCACAAGGCTGATGCCTTTGCATATTGGAGAGGGCCGCTCCTTCTCCACCGCAATCGAGGACATCATTGATTACGTAGAAAATCCAGAGAAAACCGACTATGGGAAGTTGATTTACGGTTTTGAGTGCGATACCCGCACAGCGGATGCGGAATTTACTTTAGCCAAGCGGCAGTATATCCACCAGACCGGCAGAGTCCGGGGTGCGGATGACGTGATTGCCTACCATTTCCGGCAGGCATTTAAGCCGGGCGAAGTGACGCCGGAGGAAGCCAACCAGATCGGCCAGGAACTTGCTATGAGACTGACGAAGGGAAGCAACGCTTTTATCGTCTGTACGCACATAGACAAGCATCATGTCCATAATCACATCATCGTAAGTGCGGTAAATCTGGAATGTACCCGGAAATTCCGCAACTTCTGGGGTTCCTCCTGGGCTTTGCGCCGGATCAGCGATAAGCTGTGTCTGGAGCATGGCCTTTCCATTGTGGAAGATCCCAAGCCCAGCCGCGGCCATTATGGGAAATGGCTGGGCGATGGAAACAAACCGCTATCCTTTCAGAATCAAATCCGTCAGGCCATTGATGCCGCCCTGGAGCAGCACCCCTCCACCTTTGAGGATTTCCTGAAAATTCTGGAAACGTCCGGTGTGGAAGTCACCCGGCGCGGGAAATCTATCAATTTTCGTGTCTCCGGGCAAAAGAAGCCTACTCGCTGCAATACTCTGAAAGGCGGCTACACGGAACAGGCCATACGGGAAAGGATTGCCGGAACCTATATTTCCTCTGTTCAGCCCAAACGGTCCCATTCTTCGGTGAGGATGCTGATTGATATTGACGCCGCAATGCGTTCCGGAAAAGGCGCCGGTTATGAGCGTTGGGCCAAAGTATTCAATGTGAAACAGCTTGCGAAAGCCGTGGCTTACCTGAAAGAGCATGGGGATATGAGCTATGAGGACCTTCAAGCAAAGTCCCAGGCCACGACTTTCCGGTTTAATGAGCTTTCCACGCAGATCAAGGATATGGAGAGCCGTTTGTCTCAAAATGGAGAATTACAAAAACAGATCGTCAACTACTCTAAGACGAGAGCTGTCTACATTGAGTATCGAAAAGCCGGTTACAGCAAAAAGTTCCGGGCCGGGCATGAGGCCGACATTTTGATCCACCAGGCGGCAAAGAAATACTTTGACAGCCTGGGTGTGGAGAAGCTGCCTACTATAAAGGCTCTGCGGGAAGAATATGCCGAAGTGCTGGAGGCTAAAAGGAAAGCCTATGCGGAATATAAGCAGGTACGGGAAGAAATGCGGGAGCTGCAGAATGTGAAGGCCAATATTGACTATCTGCTGGGGCCGTCCGTGGAGAAAAAGCAAATTATAGAACACTCTTAAAAAATCACCCAATTACTAACCTTATCATTTGAGTATTAGCCAGCTTATCTGTTGACACAGCCAAAAGAATATGCTACTATTTATACAGACCGTTGGTTTGTATGGAGGTGCGGGATGGCGAGAAACAAATATCCGGAGGAAACCGTGAAGCTGATTTTGGATGTTGCCACCCATCTGTTTGTTGAAAAAGGATATGACGCAACATCTTTGCAGGACATCATCAACGAAACAAATCTTTCAAAAGGCGCAATCTACCATCACTTTTCGTCCAAAGAAGAAATTTTTGAAGCAATCTTTCACCGCATCGGGGAAGAAAACACAAATGCTTTGGCAAAAGTACGGGATGATAAATCCCTGAACGGGCTGGAAAAGCTGCGGGCGATCTTTAAGGCCGCTTTGTTTAACTCTAACCAGAGCCTAATGCTGACTGTCACGCCCTGTCTCTTGGATAATCCGCGCTTTTTAGCGATGCAGATTGCCCAGCTCTATCAGATTGTTGCTCCAAAGTTCATCCAGCCGATCTTACAGCAGGGGATTGACGATGGTTCCATTCAGGCGACAAATCCCGGTGAGCTGGCAGAAGCCATCATGGTCCTGTCCAATGTATGGCTCAATCCGCTGGTTAGTATGACGGATGAAGCGGGAATGCGTAATCGTTGTGAAACATTCAATGGCCTGCTGCAAGGCGTTGGTATCAATCAACTTTTGGATGGCGAAATGATAGAGGGCTATATTAGCTACTGCAAATCCCAGCACACGGACTAACTCCCTAAAATGAGCTGCTCTCAATGAGCAGTTTATTTTAGACATACTTCAAACCGACGGTCGGTTTAATAGTGAGATAATGGAGGTATTTTATGCAGACAAAACTTTTCAGGCGTGATTTTACTCTCGTCGTGATCGGCCAGATCATTTCCCTATTCGGCAATGCCATCTTGCGATTTGCTTTGCCGCTGTATCTATTGAGGGAAACAGGTTCTTCAACGCTATTTGGTGTTGTGACCGCCTGCTCCTTTGCTCCGATGGTCATTCTTTCGATGGTCGGCGGCGTATTGGCTGACCGTGTGAACAAGCGCGACATTATGGTAGGGTTGGACTTCTCCACGGCAGCCATTATTATGCTGTTTTACTTTTCGTTGGGGAAGATCCCAACGGTTCCGCTTTTTATCGTTGCCTTGATGTTACTCTATGGTATTTCCGGCACATACCAGCCAGCAGTACAGGCAAGCGTTCCGCTTCTGGTGGTGAAAGAGAAACTGATGGCCGGAAATGCGGTAATCAATCAAGTCAATACCCTTTCTGGTCTGTTGGGGCCGGTAATCGGTGGCGTGATGTTCACCCTTTGGGGCATTTATCCGATTTTGCTTTTGAGTGCGGCGTGTTTTACTTTCTCAGCCATCATGGAAATCTTTATCCACATCCCGCATGAAAAACGCCCGCGTGAAGTCGGTGTGCTTCGGGTCGTCGGAATGGACTTGAAAGAAAGCTATCAGTTTGTAAAGACAGAAAAACCCATTTTCTTTTCGGTGGTCTTTCTGGTGTCCATCTTTAATTTGGTTTTAAGCGCGGTGATGATTGTAGGAACCCCCATTCTCATTACACAGGTGTTAGGGATGTCTGATACCATGTACGGCTTCACACAGGGGGCGCTGGCGTTGGGCGGTCTGTGCGGCGGAATTTTAACTGCAATCGTATCGGAAAAGCTGAAAATCCAAAATTCCTATGTGCTACTTTTGGTTTGCTCCATTGCTGTGGCGGTTATGGGGATTTCCCTTTTTCTGAATATGCCTGCCATCGTATCGTATTGGGCAATCACTTTAATGAGCTTCACCGCTATGGGAGCCTCTACGCTCTTTATGGTTCAGATTTACACACTGGTACAGACGCAGACCCCACCTCAATTAGTCGGTAAGATCATGGCGGCACTGATTTCTATTGCGATGTGCGGACAACCGATTGGACAGGCGATTTACGGTGTTCTGTTTGACATTTTTGCAGCGCATACATGGGTGGTTTTAATTGGGGCCGCTTTTGCAGCTTTGCTAATTTCTATCTATTCTAAGAAAGTTTTTAATCGGTTGAATGTAAATTCAAATTAACTAACATTAAAGATTATTTCAAAGATAGAAGGTGATAAAATGGGAAATTAGCCGTACTCGACTTGAAAGATTCCGGCAGGCAGATCGGTGAAAAGTTGTTTATTCTTCTTTCTCCCAGCCAAAAGAAAGAGCTGGCCCAATTTGTTCGCGACTATGAGACTGGTAATATTCCGGCTGATGTCTCATATACACCGCTTTTTCGAGGTCAGTATTCTATCCCACCACAGGCAGATCAGCCGTTCACCGAGGTTCGGGAAGGTGACTTGTATTTCTGTTTAGAGCAACGCCTTGTTACTGTGCGGGGCCAGGCAATCCCGCTGACAGTAAAGGAATTTGATATTTTTGCTTTGCTTATATTAAATCCAAAGCGGGTGTTCACCTATGAAATGTTGCTGGATCTGGTATGGCATGAGGACTACACCTACTATTCCAGGAAAGCAATCAACAACCATATAAGCAACCTACGAAAGAAAATCAGGATTGCACCGGATTTGCCGGACTACGTGAAAAGTGTCTACGGTGTAGGCTATAAATTCGATATATGAAAAAGGAAAGCTGCAGAGCAATTACCAACTCTGCAGCTTTCCTTTTGAAGATTTTTTAGCGTCCGCAGGACGCGTGGCCGTCACCGAAGGTGGCGATCTTGGGGGCTTGGGGGTTATCCCTCAACAAGCATTTTGGCCGGAGCAATCCGGCCAAAATCGCAAAACATGTATATGTTTGCATTGCTTGCCGGTTTCTCGTACCCCGTATTTTTGCCCTTTCGGGCGGTATTTCTTCAAACGAGAAAAGAGGAGGCTTACACATCCTCCTTCTCATCATCCGCATCTTTCAATTTGATGGCTCCGTCAATGACACCTTCCACAATGGGCAGATATTTCTCCGGGCAAAGCTGTAATTTGTGGCTTGTCCGCTGGCGCTGCTCACTGTCCTCCCGAAGCAGTTCCGGGTTGAAGTAGCGTTCTGCGGGCAGCTTGCAAATGCGGATGAGCTGCATCACAACCTGCACGCTGGGTATTGTGCCGCACAGCTCAATATTTGCAAGATAGCGCGGGTCGATGCCGACCTTTTCGGCCAGCTCCCGGCGGGACATTTTCACAGCTTCACGCGCCTGCTGAACATCTGCTCCGAAGGTTTCAAATCCAGGGCAATCTTTTACATTCGGCATATCACATCACCCTATTACATTCTATTGTTCATAGGATGTGCTGGGAATGATATGATATGCGCTTTAGTTTCATTTTATAATTCGTTTGCAAAGAGGAATTACATATTGGAGATACAGGTCCACGCCGAGTAACTTAAAGTCTATGATCCCATGTGCTATCGGGGCTGATGAACATGTTGAAGGCGTAGGTGAAGAAAACTATATTGGATGAATTTCTCTCGTAAACAAGAAGCAGCAGAAAATGGTAAGTATAAACTAACACTTTTCTCTTGCATTTCTATTTCTTATGTGGTATAGTGAATGACGTAAGCTAATTAGATTAACTTACGGGAAGGTTTTTATATGCCAAGAGATAAGACAGATACACATAATAAATTGCTCCCTTGTATTAAGCAGGAATTTTTGGAGCATGGATATGAGAAAGCGTCTATGCAAAATATCGCAAGACGAGCAGGAATTACTGCTGCGGGGATATATCGCCATTTTCCAAGTAAAGAGGCTATGTTTACTGCAATGGTAGAACCAGTCACGAGTGACTTTTTGAAGATGTGCGATGTTTCTATGGAAGAAACATATTCTCGACTTAGTGACGATGATTTCCTCAAAAATTTTAACGAGTTCAGAACGGAAAAAAACAGGGAATCTATTAACTTCATGTATGACAATTATGATGTTTTTCGATTATTACTTGTTTGTTCAAAAGGTACATCTTACGAATCTTTTCAGGAGCGTCTTGTGGAAATCGAAATGCAAGGAATTATTGATTTGTTTGGCGTACTTGAAAAGCGAGGACTGCCGCATAAAACAGTAACAGATAATGAACTTCATATATTGTGTACCACATTTGTCACCGCTCTTTGTGAAACAATTAAACATGAATATACAAGAGAACAGGCATTGAAGCATTTGGACTTCATCGGTAAAATGCTTTACCCTGGTATGAAAGAAGTCCTTGGCTTCTGAAAATTACATAATAAATGACTGCACTGAATTTTAGGGCGTTATCGTCCTAAAATTTTTCTGTTTTATGGGTTAGTTAATGCTAACTAAAATCATTAGCTTATATAGGAGGGATGGACTGTGAAAGTAAAGGGTAGCTTGTATTGGATTTATTCTTTTACAAGCGGATGTAAAGGCAAAATGTTGGTAGCTATTCTATTGGCTGTGATTGGAGTATTGTGGGGAATGGCACCCTATTTTGCGCTCGCAGGAATTTTGTCGGGATTGATCCAAAACACTTTAACGGCAGAACGCATCTTTTGCTATGTGGGAATTGCTGTGTTAGGCGAGACTCTTAAAATGTTGTTTAATACGGTTTCCTCTTTGAAAGCTCACAGGGTAGCTTATCATATCTTAGGGAATATTCGATGCAAACTGGCTGAGAAAATGATGCGTGTTCCTATGGGAGTTATGGTTGATACCCCATCAGGTAAGTTAAAAGCGATGGTTGTAGATACTGTTGACAAATTGGAACAGCCCTTAGCTCACATGTTGCCAGAGATTACAGCAAATGTTTTCACACCGCTTTGCATTATTATTTTACTTTTCATTTTGGACTGGCGTATGGCACTGGCCTGTATGATTGTGATTCCTATTGGCTTTTTACTCTTAATGGGGCAAATGAAAGACTATAAGAATAGATCTGATAGATATATTGAAGCCAGTAGCAACATGGACAGCTCTTTGGTTGAGTATGTCAATGGAATTGAAGTAATCAAGACTTTCAGCCAAACAGGGAAATCATTCCAAAAATTCTCTGATGCTGTGAAGAATTACCATGATACGACATTGGATTGGTGGAAAAATACCTGGCTATATTCAGCACTTGGATTAACAGTAATTCCTGCTACCCTTGTGGGAGGTATTCCCGTTGGAGCGTATCTTCTTATGCAAGGAAGTATCAGTTTTTCTATTTATATTACATGCCTTATTTTATCCCTTGGAATTGCCGGTCCGCTGATTCAAGCAACGTATTATGCTGATAATTTTGCTGTTGTTGATGCCAGTATCCGGCAAGTAGGAAATTTTCTTGATGAACAAGAACTGGTGCGGCCATCAAAAGAAGTTTTGCTAACAGATGATGGCTTTCATTTTGAGCATGTTTCATTCGGATATGATAAAAAAGAAGTGCTACATGATATAACCTTTTCCCCTGTGGCGGGTGGAAAAACAGCCATAGTAGGGCCATCTGGTTCAGGTAAGTCAACCATAACAAAATTGATGGCGGGCTTTTGGGATGTAACTAGCGGTCACATCATTTATGGAGGCCAAGATATTCGCAATATTCCAACAAGCCAGTTAATGAAACACATTAGTTTTGTGTCACAGGATAACTTTCTTTTCAATATTAGTATCAAGGAAAACATTCGAATGGGAAACCCTTGTGCTACCGATGAGGAAGTCCTTGCCGCAGCAAAAGCGGCCAGATGTGATGAGTTTATCAGCAAAATGGAATATGGATACGATACTTTAGTCGGAGATGCAGGAGGAAAGCTTTCTGGCGGAGAAAGACAACGCATCACGATAGCCCGCGCAATATTAAAACCAGCAGATGTTGTAATTCTGGATGAGGCAAGTGCCTATGCCGATCCAGAAAATGAGGTGTATATTGAAGAAGCTATAAATGAGTTGGTAAAAGACAAAACGCTTATTGTAGTTGCCCATCGTCTGGAAACGATTGAAAATTCAGATAAGATTGTTGTTGTAGATCAAGGAAAGATTGTAGCTGAAGGAACACAAAGCGAATTATTAAAAAATTGCGCGCTTTATAAGCGACTGTGGAACGAGACAATATTAACTTCAGAGCGGAAAAGAGGTGATTGCAATGCTTGAAACCATAAAGCGAATTTTGGCAATGGCGGGCAAATATCGTCACAAAATTACAATAGGAATTATCATCAGCTTATTACATTCCTTCTTTTCCGCAATGGACTTATTTGCCATACTTTATATTTCTTTTTCTATCAATACCCTTACCCAACAGAAAATTGGAGTTGCTGCTGCGATTTTACTTGTGGGTCTTACAGGCAAGATTATTTGTAAGTATCAGATAACTGAACATATATCTGGTTCCAGCTATGATGTCTTTTATGAAAAGCGTTTGGAGGCTGGTGAAAAATTAAAGAGAGCGCCGATGGGTTATTTCAGCGAAAAGAACCTCGGTGAAATCCAGATGGCAATGACTACAGATATGAATGCTTTGGAATCCTCGGCAATGTCTGTTGTAGAAAACATTTTGGGCAGCCTGATCTATGCTGCGGTTTGTACTTTAGTATTGCTTCTTTTTAACTGGAGAATAGGGCTTATTACATTAGCGGGCCTTGGAATCGGAATTCTTTTGCTCCGTGTCGTACAAGAAAACGCAAAAAAAGTAATGCCAGTACGTTTTCAGGCTCAGGAAGAAATGACAGAGAAAACATTGGAATTTATACAGGGCAATATGGTTATGCGCCTTTTTGGAACAGGGCGGGATGGTTTGAACAGAGTAAAAGAAGCATTCCATAAAAAACAGGAAGCAGACATTCGTCTGGAAAATACAGCGATCTGGCCAATCAGCTTTTACAGATACATATTTCGACTGGCGAGCTGTGGAGTAGTATTGATTTCCGCATTGCTCTATGTAAGACAAGAAATGGCATTTCCTATTTGTGTTATGTTCCTTTTCGCAGCTTTTCTTGTTTACTCACAGATGGATGGACTTGCCTCTAATATTGCTCTGCTACGAATTGTAGATACTGCTCTTAGTCAAGTTGAGTCTGTATTGGAAATTCCGGAGATGTCAGGTAATGACACCATAGATAGAATACAGAATTATAATATTGAACTTCATAATATATCCTTTGGCTATGAAAATCGTCCCATCATTCAGAATGTTACATTAAAAATCCCAGAACATCGAGTAACGGCTATTGTAGGACCGTCTGGCTCTGGAAAAACAACTCTATGTAATTTGATTACAAGATTTTGGGATGTGCAGCAAGGCGAAATTATGATTGGTGGCAAAAATATCAAAGAAATAGAGTTTGAGGAATTGATGAAACTGATGAGCATTGTGTTTCAGAAGGTATACCTGTTTCACGATACTATAGAAAACAATATAAAATTTGGAAAACCTACTGCCACGCATGAAGAAGTTGTTGAAGCGGCACGTCGAGCATGCTGCAATGAATTTATCGAAAAATTACCAAATGGATATCAGACAATTGTTGGTGAAGGTGGTTCAACACTATCTGGTGGTGAAAAGCAACGTATTTCTATTGCTAGAGCAATCCTAAAGGATGCTCCTATTATCATTTTGGATGAGGCCACATCCAGTGTTGATCCTGAAAACCAGCACGCATTGTTGACAGCTATCAACGAACTAACATGTGGCAAAACGCTGGTTATCATTGCCCATCGGCTTTCCACAATCAAGGATGCCGACCAGATTATCGTTCTGGATAACGGGCATGTTGTCCAACAGGGGACACATGAAACATTGCTTCAACAGGATGGCATTTACCGTAGGTTTGTAAAAATACGGCAGACAGCGTCCTCTTGGAAATTATAAAACACAAGGAAAGGATAAAGAGTATTATGGAAAACAACAAACTTAAAGTCAAAGACTTAGTGAACATTGGGATTTTTTCAGCATTGTATATGGCCATCGCAATGGTAGTGATGCTTCCTGTGGGAATCACACCCGTTCTTTGGTTGCTTTGGCCAGGAATCGCAGGTCTGTTCGGCGGAGCATTTTTTACTCTTTTGTTGGCAAAAGTGCCTAAAATGGGATCTGCTCTCCTTCTTGCAATTATCAGCGGTATCCTGTTTTTTGCGACAGGAGAATGCACATGGGTGATTATCGTTACATTTGCTGTTGCCGGCATTCTGGGAGAAATTGCAAGAAAAATATTCGGATATAAATCCTTCAAAGGCATTGCATTAGCTGGCGGTTTTTCTGCGATTGGTTTTATTGGTTCTCCTTTACCTATGTGGCTGTTTCAAGAATCTTATATGAAATCCATTGAAGAAATGGGTATGGGTGTAGAGTATGTGGAAGGGCTACAGTCTATGATCTCAGTTGGCTCATTTATTGGAATGTTGGCGGTTGCTTTTGTTGGCGGTTTTATTGGAACTTTAATTGGACGCAAAATGTTAAAAAAGCATTTTGAAAAGGCAGGAATCGTTTAATGGGTACAATGAAAAAGGGAATTTTGGTTCTTGACCCACGAACCAAAATTCTCCTGCTGTTGGGGATCAATATTTATGTTTTCACAAATAGCTATGTCTGGGCTGAAATAATTGTAATGGCAGCTTTAATTATTCTCCTGTTGTTATGTGGCGTTTATAAGGCTGCCCTAAAAAGCGCGGTTACATATATAGCTCTACTTGCAATCAAATACTTTTTGCTGCCATTTTGCCCGGAAATTATATTAACTTCGCTGAATATTGTTGTCATTACTTTCCGCAAGTTGCTTCCCTGCGTAACATTAGCAACTTTGCTCGTTCAGACGACACCTATTCGGTTGCTTATGCACGCATTGCAAAGGTGGCATTTACCTCAGACTGTAATTATACCGTTAGCAATCACAGTACGCTACTTCCCTACTTTGCGTGAAGAACAACAGGCAATCAGCGATGCGATGAAATTGAGAAATGTACATGGTGTTTTTCAAAAATTGGAGTATATCTATGTACCGCTCATGTTATCAGCCTCGACAACAGCAGATGAATTAAGTCAGGCTATTACTGCGCGTGGTATAGATAATCCACGCCCTAAAACCTGTGCAGTATCTATGCGGTTCCATATACAGGATTATGTACTCTGCTTTGTCGCTATTGTACTTCTTATTATTGCTTTTGTGTTGCTTTAAGAAGGGGGGATTTTATGATAACATTTGAAAACCTGTCATTTTCCTATGGAAATACAGGTGAAGAACAGTTAAATTCCCTTGACCTGCAAATAAAAAAGGGGGAATTTGTCCTTCTTTGTGGAAGAAGTGCCTGCGGTAAGACAACTGCAACCAAGTGCATCAACGGATTGATTCCGCATTTCACAGAAGGAAAATATTCTGGCTCTGTTGTTGTTAAAGGAAAAGAAATTGCCAAAACACCAGTTTATGAAATATCAGAAGATGTAGGCTCAGTTTTTCAAAATCCTAAAACTCAATTTTTTAATCTTGACTCTGATAGCGAACTGGTTTTTGGAATGGAAAATTTAGGAATAGAGCCAAACAAAATAAATGCCCGCGTTCAAGAAGTAGCTCACGATCTTATGATTGAAAATCTGTTGGGTCGAAGTGTTTTTGGCCTTTCTGGTGGCGAAAAACAGATACTTGCTCTCGCTTCTATTTATGCCGTAAATCCGGATATTTATGTCCTTGATGAACCAACGGCAAATATTGATAAAGATGGAATTGACCGGCTGCATGAAATTCTTCTCAAATTGAAGCAAATGGGTAAAACGATTGTGATCTCAGAACATCGCTTATATTTTCTCATGGATTTAGTGGATAAGGCTGTTTATATTGAACACGGCGCTATTCAGAAAGTATATACAGGCGATGAATTTCGTGCGTTAGCGGATTCAGAACGTATTAGGCTTGGATTGCGTTGCTTCAAATTAGACAACGAAAAAGATGAGGTGCCTACGAAGTGTAATTCAGGCATATTGGAGATTGATAATTTATCCGTGAGCTATAAAAATAGAACCATTTTCAGCAACGCATCTTTTGCAGCGGCTCGCGGGGATATTATTGCAGTTACTGGACGCAATGGAAGTGGAAAGTCCGCTTTTCTGCGTGTGCTTTGTGGGCTTATGAAAGAAAAAGCAGGAAGAATTGTGTTTGATGGAAAGCCATATCCATATAAGAAGCGCCGAGAACTGTGTTACATGACGATGCAGGATGTTGTCCATCAGTTATTTTCGGATAGTGTATGGGAAGAATTTTCTCTTCTCAATAAAACTGTTGATGAACAGGAAATCACGAAAATTCTAAGACGACTGGACTTATTGGATTACAAGGATAAACATCCTATGACACTCTCTGGAGGTCAAAAGCAGCGACTTGCTCTGGCAGTAGCCACTCTTGCAAATAAAGATATTATGATTTTTGATGAACCGACCAGCGGCTTGGATTATGGCAACATGATCAAAGTTTGTGAACTTATCAAAGAGTTATCTTCCAATAGAATAGTATTTGTGGCGACACATGATCGTGAGTTAATGGGATTGTTGTGTACTCGTCGAATGGAAATATCAAATGAATCAATCTCTGTTTACGATCTCACAACTAAATAAGGAGGTTCAGATGAAACTCTATGCGTCCGGGGAGGACTACCTGGAAACCATCCTTGTTCTCCAAAAGAAACTCGG
>OLSJ01000262.1_pt1 | contig 46736 bp, 38 predicted proteins | sample 1672151 | NCBI WGS metagenome assembly OLSJ01 (sample SAMEA3136653, study PRJEB25190) | human gut metagenome | biome: human gut; feature: human-associated habitat; material: faeces | place: Austria | collected 2013 | reverse complement strand
TGCGACACTGAAGTGAGTGTCCATCCTCGCAGTATCCGGTTCTCAAGGTGCACGCTTTGCGGCTCATCCGGTTCCACCGGGCCGCGCGGCAAGGAGATATATTGCCAGACCGGAGGGGCCCCGGGGGCGGGAATCTGGGCGTACACATTTCCTACACATCTTGTGATCCGACTAACGTTTGCCAGCCGTTAACTACCGCTCGCCGAGCATCTCTTTATATAAGGCAGTCTCATGGTTAAAGCGGATACGTCCCTCTAGCTAAAGCACAGCCAGCATCGAGCAACTCATCACGTTCTTCCACCGAGAACCCCTCGGCGTAGACGCGCACCACTGGTTCGGTCCCGCTAGGACGGACCAGCAGCCACGTGTCATCCTCGAATGACAGACGCAAGCCGTCCATATGACTAACGTTTTGCGGCACCTTGCCACAAATCGACTTGGGGTTTACGCCCGGCAGCAGGGTTCGTAACGTTTCGGCATCTTCGGCCTCAAGGCGCAAATCGCGTCGACCGTAACTCGTCTTACCAAAACTGTCCTCGAGTTGGTCGACCAGAACGCCCAAAGGCGCGCCCGTCTTTGCCATAAGCTCACACAGAATCAGACAGGCGAGGATTCCATCGCGCTCGGGCATATGCGCGGCGATGCCGATACCACCGGCTTCTTCGCCGCCCATGAGGACGCCGCCCTTCTTCATCTCCGCCGCTATATATTTGAAACCGACTGGTTTGACGGTCACGCGGCAGCCAAGCGCCTCGGCAATGCGACGCACGAGCGTCGAGCATGAAAGATTGACGACGACGCGCCCCTCCAAATTACGAAATTGAACCAAGTCGCCCAAAACGAGCGCCATGATCTGATGCGGATGTATATATCTGCCGCGCTCGTCAACCGCGCCGATACGGTCGGCGTCGCCGTCGGTCACCAGGCCAGCGCAAGCTCCGTCCTCGATAACCGTGCGCTCGCAAGCGTCCACCCACGGTTCAACGGGGTCGGGGCAGATATCTTCTTGGTCAGACGCCTGCCCGGCGTGAATCTCGTGCACCTCAACGCCAAACTCGCGCAGCAAGTCGGCTAGATAGCCCTGGGCTGCGCCGCCCATGGGATCGACAACCACGCGCAGGTGCGCGGCGCGGATGGCTTCGGCATCGACAAACGATGCCACCGCCTGCATATAGTCAGGAATGATATCCGCGGTGCGATATTGCCCCTCGATCCCCATTGGCTCGGGAGCCATGGTCTCTTCGAGCTCTTCGATGACATCCTGGTTGGCGGTCGAGCCGTCACCCATGCGAATCTTGAGGCACAGATAGCCCTGCGGATGATGGGACCCCGTCACCATGAGCGCGCCGCACGCCTCACCGTCATAAGCCGCCGCCCACGTAAGGGCAGGGGTCGGGACAGGTCGCGAAGCGAGCACGGCGTCTAGCCCGTGCGCCGCTAGCACGCCCGCCGCAAGCTCAGCGAACTCGCGCGCCAGGGGCCGGGTGTCGAACCCTATATATACCGTTTTGCCCGGATTGGTCTTTTGCCACAACTCGCCGACGGCATCGGCGATACGGGCAACGTTATCGGCAGTGAAGTCCTCATCGACGCGAGCGCGCCAACCGTCAGTTCCAAAATGAATTATCGCGCACACGCGCAGACACCTCACAGTGTTTGGATCATGGTACGCATGGGGTATACCCGCAACATGCACTCGGCAACCTGCCGGCACCAGCATTCACCATTTGGGCAAATGCTGCCGAGGACATGCAAGCAATAAAAAAACCGCCCCGTATGGAGCGGTTTTGCCCTTTATATATCGAGCGCCTCGGCCATCGCTGCCGTAGTGATTGCCGTGGTTCCACAGCAACTGCCCACCATTGCGGCACCGGCATGCCTCCATTCGATGCATGCGCGCGCGAAAGCTTCGGGGTTCTCGTGCCATACGGGGCCATCCTGAGTCTGGACCGGATCGCCCACGTTGGGACGCACCGTGACGGGAGTAGTCGCCGATGCAACCATCCTGGGCACCGCCGCGTTCGCGGCCGCAAGCGAACAGCAATTAACACCAACCGAGTTTGCGCCGTGTTTTTCGGCGTACAAAACGGCTGCCTCGATGTTGAGGCCATCGCCCAACAGGTCGCCTTTATCGTCAACGACAAAACTCACCAGAACAGGCATGCCGTCGGCGGCATCTCGAGCGCCGGCAAGCATGGGCTGCAAATTACGGATAGACGTCACCGTCTCGATCAGCAGACCGTCAACGCCGGCATTGAGCAAGGCGTGCGCCTGTTCGCGCGCAATGCCTCGGATTTCACGATACTCGGCAGAGTCCTCGGCAAACCATTCAATACCGATCGGGCCCATCGAGCCCACCAGCAGCTGAGGGTGCGCCTGGCGGGCATCGTCGACGGCCCCGCGATTGACCTCCGCCACGGACGGCGCAATCTGGTCGTGCTTGAGGGCATAGCTCGATGCCTGAAAGGTGTTGGTAATGAGCACCTGTGCGCCGGCGGCGACATACAAGCGATGGATACGAGAAACGGTCTGCGGCTCTGCCAGATTCCAAAACGCCGGTGGAATGTCGGCGGCATCGTACTCACTCAACAGAACACTGCCCATGGGACCCTGCGCCAACAAGGTCTCGCTCGACAAGCGGCGCGTAAGTTCCTCGGCACCAAAGCGGTTGTAATAACTCGTATCCATATATATCCCGCTATTCCTCGACGCTGATTCCCTGCTTTTCGAGATAGGCGAGCCAGCGGCTCATCGTGTCCTCGGATAGCGCATGCTCCATCATGCAGGCCTCGGAATCGGCTCGCTCAAATTCGACACCGAGCTCCTGAACCAAAAACGTGCGGATGAGGCGATGACGGTACCAGATAGCCGTGCCAACCTCGCGGCCGCGATCGGTCAGGATCACCTTGCCGTAGTGCGATTGCTCGACAAGCTCGGATGCCTTGAGCGCCGAAACCGCTTTATTGACCGATGCCTTGGAGACGCCAAGGCGCTGCGCGATGTCGACCGATCGCACGCCGTTGGTTTCCCCCTCTTCGCTTTCAATGCGAACCATGCACTCCAAGTAGTCTTCGTTCGCCACCGTCAGATGTAGTTCGCGCGAGCTATTTGTCGTATCCATGATCTTCCGTCCCTTCTGCATTCAATGGCTGATTCTACCCCATCCAAGCGTCGTGGTATGCCGTGGCATACCGTGCTAGAGTTCTTGTTGCACACGACGACCAAGATTGGAGCGGTCTTTATGGAAAACACCACCACGAGCCCCGATGTCCTCGAACGCTTTTTGCGCTACGTCCAGATCAACACGCAGTCCGAGGATGCAAACTGCGACCAGGTACCCTCGAGCGCCGTTCAGTTTGACCTTGCCAACGTGCTGGCTGAAGAGCTGCGCGAGCTTGGTGCGGAAGATGCCCACGTGACCGAGCACGCCTATGTCTGCGCACATATCCCCGCAAGTGCGGGCGCTGAGGACAAGCCCGCCCTGGGCCTGATCGCCCATCTCGACACCACCGAAGTTGCACCGGGCGCCGGCGTGAAGCCGCACATCGTACACTACGAAGGCGGCGACCTGGTCTGCGGCACGGTTGACGGTAAGCCCGTTGCCATGAGTACCGCCAAGCTTCCCGCCCTGAATGACCTCGCGGGTGAGGACCTGGTCTGCAGCGATGGCACCACGCTGCTGGGCGCGGACGACAAGGCAGGCGTCGCCGAGATCATGTCGCTTGTCGCGCGTATCGCCCAGGACCCTTCTCTGCCCCATCCCGCACTCGGCATTTGCTTCTGCCCTGACGAGGAGATCGGCCACGGAGCCGAGCTGTTGGATATCGATGCCTTTGGCTGCAAGTACGCTTACACGGTCGACGGCGGCCCCATCGGCGAGCTGGAGTGGGAGTGCTTTAACGCCGCCGAGGCGACCGTCCGCTTTGAGGGCCAGTCCATCCACCCGGGCGACGCTAAGGGCCGTATGGTCAACGCAGGCAATCTGTTCTGCGACTTCAACGCGTTGCTCCCCTACGTGCAGCGCCCGGAGTATACGGAAGGCTACGAGGGCTTTTATCACCTTGAGGGTGTATCTGCAACCGTCGATCACGCCACAGCGCGCTATATCGTCCGCGACCATGACGCCGCCAAGTTCCAGCAGAAACTCGACCTTATTGATGCCGCCGCCTCGATGCTCAACCAGCGTCTGGGTGAGGAGCGCGTGACGGTCGAGATCAAGCAGCAGTATCGAAATATGGCCGAGATCGTTCGTGACTATCCTGAGCTTATTGATGTTGCCAAGGAAGCCTACCTTGCCTGCGGCGTTGAGCCCCAAGTGCTGCCGATTCGCGGCGGCACCGACGGCGCGCAGCTGTCGTTCCGCGGTCTGCCCTGCCCCAACCTTTCCACCGGCGGCTATTGCTACCACGGCGTCAACGAGTTCGTCCCGGTCAGTTCGCTCGTCAAGATGACCGATGTGCTCCAGGAGCTCGTCGCCCGCTTTGCATAAGCCTGGCTGCACAAGTCCAAAAGACGAATCGCCCCGTCCTCAACCGAGAACGGGGCGATTTTTTTGCTGCAATGAGAACAGGTTGACGCACGCCAGCCTCTTAACGCAAGGAGTGTCACAAACTGCCGGTACAAAAGGAACGTCCCCAAGTGCCAAGTGTTCCGGCAACGCCGATGTTTTGGCAACGACAGCGAGCGGGTCGCATTTGAGACAAGGTGACGTGAAGCGAAAGGGCGCTGACCTTCTGGTCGCGCCCTTGAAGTTGAACGTCAGATTGTCCAAATGCGGCCCGCGCAGCGTCGAGTCGTTACGGCGTTTGGTAAAACGCCGTAACTCTAGTAGTTGGCTTCGTAGCCGTTGCCGTCGCCGGTGGGCTCTTCGTAGTAGTCCGAATCGCTTGAATCGCTTGAATCGCTTGAGTCATCGGAATCGTCAGAGCTGACCGATGAGGTTGCGGTACCGTTTGCGTAGTCGTCAGACGTGTTGTTGTTCAGGTCGCCGATCGTAGAGCTGGAACCGTCGGAAAGACCCATGGTGTTGGGACCCTTGGGATCCTTGCCGGCATCGACGCGCTCCATCATTTCCTTGAGCTCGTCCTCGTAGACAAAGACGTAGCTCACACCGTCAATCATGGTGCTGTCGTCGGCGTACGAGGGCAGGTTGGCCGAGTAGATACCGTCGACATCCATACCGCGCATGGCGTTGACCGTAGCCACGATATCCTGAACGCTCATATCGGTTACGAGCATATCGGACAGCGAATTAACCAGGCCAAAGATCTTCGTGGCATCGAAGTTATTGAGAATCTGGTTGGCAAGGGCGCCAAGCACCTGACGCTGGTGGCGCATGCGCGTGTAATCGCCGTCGGCATAGGTGTAGCGGCAGCGGGCATAGGTAAGGGCGGTGGCACCGTCCATATGCTGCTGGCCAGCGGTAATCTTAATATCCAGGTGCTCGGGGTCGTCAACATCATCGGTTGCGTTAATGTCGATACCGCCAACCGAATCAATCAGCGCCTGCATACCGTCGAAGCTGACCTCGGCATAGTGGGAAATCTGAACACCGCACAGCTCGTTGACAGCCTCGACCATGGCCTCGGCGCCGCCAACGGTATGGCAGGCGTTGATCTTCATGGTCTCGCCCTTGTACTCGACCTTGGTGTCACGCGGAACGGAAATGAGCGTCGCCTGCTTTTGCGTGGGATCAATGCGTGCCAGGATAATCGAGTCGGCACGGTACGTATCCTCGCCCGGACGGCCGTCGGTGCCAAGAAGCAGCACGTAAAACGGATCCTTTGCCTCATCGGTGTCAACCAGAACCCGACGCAGATTGTCGGTAATGACATTAGAATCGCCGAGCTTGCCCATAATGGTGGCAAACCACAGGCCGGCAGCGGTAGTGGCACTCAGCAGCACGCCAAGCACGGCAATGAGCGCGACGTGACGAATCGTGTGGCTACGACGACGTTGGCGAGCGCGCTCGGAATAGCGAGCCACGTTATCGCGACTGTAGATCTTGGCCTGCGCACCAGTTGAGGGTCTTCGGGTGGTGGTATCCGCGAGGGGCTTTTTATTAAACATAGGCAACCTGTATTAGTAGATGACGGGATCGGGGACGGTAGCATGCTCGACATGCGCGCCGAGCGCCTGCAGCTTTTCGACAAACTGCTCGTAGCCGCGCTTGATGTGATGGATGGCCGAAACCTCGGTCGTCCCGTCGGCGATCAAGCCCGCTACGACGAGGGCCGCTCCGCCACGCAGATCGGGCGAGGTAACCTGTGCACCCGAGAAGCCCGTGACGCCATGAATCATGGCATGATGGCTCTCGATACGAATGTCGGCACCCATGCGCACCAGCTCAGAGGCAAACATAAAGCGATTCTCGAAGATGTTTTCGGTAATAACGGAACTGCCGTCGGCAAGGGCGGAGAGTACCATAATCTGTGCCTGCATGTCCGTCGGGAAGCCGGGGAACGGAAGCGTCTGGATGTCGACCGGCTTGATACGCTCGGCACGGTTCACATGGACGCCGTCGTCGGTACGCTCGCAGTCGATACCCATGAGCTCCATCTTCTTGAGCACCATGCCCAAGTGAATGGGGCAAAAACCCGTGACGTCGACACCGCGATCGTCGGCCATCAGCGCACCGGCGACGATAAAGGTGCCGGCCTCGATGCGGTCGCCCACTACGCGATGGGTAACGGGATGCAGCTCTTCCACGCCCTCGATGGTCACGACAGGCGTACCGGCGCCGACAATCTTGGCGCCCATCTCGTTGAGCATGTTGGCGAGATCGACGATCTCGGGCTCGCGGGCGGCATTGTCGATAACCGTGGTACCCTTCGCGCGCACGGATGCCATAATGAGGTTCTCGGTCGCACCGACACTGGCGAACTCGAGCGTGACGGTGGTACCGCGCAGACCTTGGGGCGCATTAGCGTTGATGTAACCGTGGGCGGTATCGAACTCAACGCCCAGGGCCTCGAGACCAAGAATGTGCATATCGATCTTGCGAGCACCCAGGTTGCAGCCGCCCGGCATGGCGATCTTGGCGCGATGGAAGCGACCCAGCAGGGGTCCCATCACGGCGGTGGAAGCACGCATCTTGGCAACGAGCTCGTAGGGGGCCTCCCAAGAATCGACCTGAGAGGTATCAATCTCGAGCGTGTGCTCGTCGAGAACATCGATCGTAGCGCCCATGCCTTTGAGCACCTTGCCCATCACGTGGACATCGGAAATATCGGGCACGTTCTGCAGCGTCGTCTTGCCCGGCGCCAGAAGCGTTGCCGCCATGAGTTTGAGCGCGGAGTTCTTGGCGCCCGAAACGGGCACGGAGCCTCCGATGGCGTGGCCACCCTCAACGCGGATAATATCCAAGGTCTACCCTTTCAAAAAGCATGCCCGGGGTGGCTGGGCCATCCCGGGCATGATGTGTTCGCAAATGGTCGAACGCTAAATCGTTTGACTATTGGGCAAGCTTGAGCTTACACCATGCGATTTCATTATAGAGGTAGGCGCGGCGTGCATCATCCTCCGACAAATTACCCAGCTTCTCTTCAAAACCTTGAATATCAGCTTTAAGCTTGTCGGCATCGACGGTCGCCAAATCGCAAGCGCGCTCGGCGAGAACGGTCACGACATCGTCCGCAACCTGGGCATAGCCGCCGGCCACGGCAAACGTGTGGTCGACAGTGCCCATGGCCTTATCGGAAACGCGAACGTAACCGCGGTCGATCGTGCAGATCTCGCTGGAGTGAGCAGGCAGAACGCCAAACTCGCCATCCGTGGACGGAATCGACACAAACGCAGCGTCGCCCTCATAGGCGCAGCTCACGGGGCACACGATGCGGATACGCATAACCTACTTCTCCCCCATCTTGCGGGCACGCTCGCGCACGTCCTCAATCGTGGAAGCATAGCGGAAAGCCTGCTCGGGCAGGTCATCGGCCTTGCCGTCGACAATCTCGGCGAAAGAGCGGACGGTATCCTCGACGCGGACGTAGACACCGGGGTTGCCGGTGAACTTCTCGGCGACGTGGAAGGACTGCGAGAGGAACTGCTGAATCTTACGGGCACGGTTGACCGTAAGGCGCTGCTCCTCGGACAGCTCGTCCATACCCAGAATTGCGATGATGTCCTGAAGGTCGGAGTACTCCTGCAGGAGCTCCTGGACCTTGACGGCGACACGGTAGTGCTCCTCGCCGACGATCGAGGGATCGAGAGCGTCGGAGGAAGACGCGAGCGGGTCGATAGCCGGGAACAGGCCGAGCGACGAAATGCTACGCGAAAGAACCGTGGTGGCATCGAGGTGCGTAAACGTCGTGGCAGGCGCCGGGTCGGTCAGGTCGTCTGCGGGGACGTAGACAGCCTGGACGGAGGTAATGGAGCCCGTCTTGGTCGAGGTAATGCGCTCCTGGAGGTCGCCCATCTCGGTTGCCAGCGTGGGCTGGTAACCAACGGCGGACGGCATACGGCCCAGCAGTGCGGAAACCTCGGAACCTGCCTGGGAGAAGCGGAAGATGTTGTCGATGAACAGCAGAACGTCCTGGCCGCGATCGCGGAAGTACTCAGCGGTGGTAAGGCCGGCCAGACCGATGCGCAGACGCGCTCCGGGCGGCTCGTTCATCTGACCATAGACCAAGCAGGTCTTGTCGATAACGCCAGACTCGCTCATCTCGAGGAACAGGTCGGTGCCCTCGCGGGTACGCTCGCCGACGCCGGTGAACACCGAGGTGCCGCCGTGCTCCTGGGCGAGGTTGTTGATGAGCTCCTGAATCAGAACGGTCTTGCCGACGCCGGCGCCGCCGAACAGGCCCGTCTTGCCGCCACGGATGTAGGGCTCGAGCAGGTCGACGGCCTTGATGCCGGTCTCGAAAATCTCGGTCTTGGTGGTGAGCTCGTCGAAACGGGGCGCTGCATGGTGGATGGGGTAGAACTCCTCCACCTCGGGCATGGGCTTGCCGTCGACGGGCTTGCCCATGACGTTCCAAATGCGGCCGAGCGTCTTGGGGCCAACGGGCATCTTCATGGGCTCACCGGTGTCGGTGGCGATGAGGCCGCGCTGCAGGCCGTCGGTCGAGGACATGGCGACCGTGCGGACGACGCCGCCCGGAAGCTGGCTCTCGACCTCGAGGATCGTGCTCAGATGACCGATCGGGGTCTCGGCCTCGACCGTGAGCGCGTTGTAGATCGGGGGCACCGCGCCGTCAAACTTGACGTCGACGACAGGGCCGATGATTCGCACGATGCGACCATCACCGGCAGTCGTCTTCTTGGTGGCTTCCTCGACCGCAAGCTTTACGGTGTTATTAGCCATTACTGTTCCTCCAATGCTGAGGCTCCGCCGACGATCTCGTTAATCTCGGTTGTGATCGAAGCCTGGCGCACGCGACTATACGTGCGGGTAAGGGTCGAGATGATCGCGGTGGCGTTTTCCGTCGCGGAGTGCATGGCCTTGCGGCGTGCACCCTGCTCAGCAGCCGCCGAATCGATCAGGGCCTGGTAGATGACCGTCAGGATATAAGACGGCACAAGCTTGCCGAGAACATGCTCGGGAGAGGGCACGAACTCGAACGTGGACGAGATGCGCTTAGGGGCGTCGGTCTCGTTCTTACGCGGACCGTGGGCCATAGCGATCATCTCGGGGTCGAGCGGCAACAGATGCTCGACGCGAAGCTCCTGATCCACGCGGTTCTTGGCGTGGTGGTAGACAAGCTCGACACGGTCAAGCTCACCGGCACGATACGCATCGCAGATATGAGAGGAGATCATACGGGCCTGATTGAAATCGGGCTCAGAGGAGTTGCCCTCAAAGTGCATGACAACGTTTGCGCGGTCACGGAAATACGTGGCCGGCTTACGCCCGCACGCGATGATCTCGCACTCGATGCCGTCGTTCGCCCAAGAAGCGGCGAGCTTTTCGGCCGTGCGCTCCACCGTCGTATTGAAACCGCCGGCAAGGCCGCGGTCCGAGGCAATAACGACAATCAGGCCATGCTTGACACTCTCATGCTTCTGCAGCATGGGATCGGTGCCCGAACAGGAGGCGTCGCCGGCGACCGTCAACATGACGTCGGTCAGCGCCTCCTTATAGGGCTCGGCCTGCTTGGAGCGATCGAGGGCACGACGGATCTTGGCCGTAGAGACCATCTCCATCGTGCGCGTGATCTGCTTGGTCGTGGTAACCGAGGAGATTCGCTTCTTAATGTCGCGAAGGTTGGCCATAGGGCTTAGTTCTCCTCTGATCCAGTCGTATCGGCATGGTGCTTAGCCATGAACTGCTGCTTAAAGTCGCCGATGACGCGCAGGAGCTCAGCCTTGGTGTCATCGTCAATCTTCTTGGCGCGAACCTTGTCGAGCAGCGAGCCAAAGCCATTGTCCATGTACTCGATGAGCTCGGCACGGAAGGGCAGCACGTCGGAGATTTCCAGGTCATCCAGGAAGCCCTCGTTGCCAGCGAACAGCGTAACGATCTGCTCGCCAACCTCGAACGGCTTGTAGCGCGGCTGCTTCAGGAGCTCGGTCATGCGGGCACCATGGGTCAGCTGCTTCTGAGTAGCCTCGTCGAGGTCGGAGCCGAACTGGGTAAAGCCAGCGAGCTCCTGATAGGAAGCGAGGTCCAGACGGAGGTTGCCGGCGACCTGCTTCATGGCCTTGGTCTGCGCATCGCCACCGACGCGGGACACGGAGATGCCCACGTCGACTGCCGGGCGCTGACCCTGGAAGAAGAGCTCGGACTGCAGGTAGATCTGACCATCGGTAATGGAAATGACGTTGGTCGGAATGTAGGCCGAGACGTCGCCGTCCTGGGTCTCGATGATCGGCAGTGCCGTCATGGAGCCGTAACCGTTCTTCTTGGACATCTTGACGGCACGCTCGAGCAGACGAGAGTGCAGGTAGAAGATGTCGCCAGGATAGGCCTCGCGTCCGGGCGGACGATGCAGCGTCAGCGACATCTGACGGTAGGCCACAGCCTGCTTGGACAGGTCGTCGTAGATGACGAGCACGTGGCCGCCGGGGTTGGTCTCGCTGGCAGGCTTGCCGTCCTCGCCGTTGTACATAAAGAACTCGCCAATAGCGGCACCGGCCATAGGCGCGATGTACTGCATAGGGGCGGAATCGGCAGCGGTGGCCGAAACGATGATGGTGTAGTCGAGCGCACCGTGCTGAGCGAGGGTCTCGCGGATGTTGGCAACCGTGGAGGCCTTCTGGCCGATGGCGACATAGATGCAGACCATGCCCTTGCCGCGCTGGTTGAGGATAGCGTCGATGGCGATGGCGGTCTTACCGGTCTTACGGTCACCGATGATGAGCTCACGCTGACCGCGGCCAATAGGCACCATGGAGTCGATAGCGAGCAGACCGGTCTGAACCGGCTCGCACACCGGGGTACGATCGATGACGCCGGGAGCCTTGAACTCGATGGGGCGACGGTGCGTAGCGACGATGTCGCCCAGGCCGTCGATGGGCTGGCCGAGCGGATTGACGACGCGGCCGAGCATGGCACGGCTCACGGGGATATCCATAACGCGGCCAGTGGTGCGGCACTCGTCGCCTTCCTTGATGGAGTCGACGGCACCGAACAGAACGGCGCCGACCTCGTCACGGTCAAGGTTCTGGGCAAGGCCGAAGACGGTCTCACCGGTATCGGAGCTCTTGAACTCCAGAAGCTCGCCTGCCATGGCGCTCTTGAGGCCGGAGACGCGCGCGATGCCGTCGCCTACCTCATCGACCGTTGAAACCTCATGCGTATCGACCGTCGCGGAGAGGCTCGTGAGCTGCTCCTGCAGTTTCTTGGCGATATCCTGGGCATTGAGGGTTTCGGACATTAGGCTTCACCTCCGTACGAATTAGCAGAGTTTGCGAGGGTCTCCTGCGCGATGCGCAGCTGCGTCTTGACGGAAATGTCACGACGCTCGCCGCGGGCCTCGAGCACCAGGCCGCCCACGATAGACGGGTCGACCTGCTCGATAAGGAATACCTTGCGGCCGAAGTCCTGCTCGCATTTCTTAGTGATGGTTTGACGCAGCTCGTCGTCGAGCGGGATCGCCGTGGTGACGGTCACGCCCACTACATCCTCGTCTTCCTCGGCAACATACTTAAAGGCAGCTGCCACCTTGGGAAGAAGGTCGAGCTGGTCGCGCTTGGACATGGTGTCGAGCACGGCGATGATCTCGGGGCTGGCAGAAGCCAGGCGCTCGATCATCTCGAGGTCCTCAAACACATGGTCCTCGGCCTTAGCGGCTTCCAGAAGGGAGCGCGCGTAGGTCTCGAGCACCTTGTCCTGATAGCGGCTAGTCGGCATTCAGGCTACCTGCTTCCTGGATGTAGCGCTCGATGAGCTTCTTCTGCTCGGCATCGTCCTCGAGTGCCTCGCCCACGATCTTGGTGGCGACGGCAACGGACAGGTCGGCGATGGAGCTCGCGGCACCGGCGTAAATGGACTTGCGCTCGTCCTCGACGGTCGTATGGGCCTTGGCGATGATCTCCTCGGCCTCCTTGTGAGCAGCCTCGATGATACGGGCGCGCTCGGACTCGGCGTCCTTACGGGCCTCGAGAACGATGTCGGCAGCCTGACGACGGGCGTCGGTGACGATCGAGTCGGACTCAGCGCGCTTGGCGATAGCCTCCTGCTTGGTCTTCTCGGCCTCGTCGAGGCTCTCCTCGATCTTCTTGCCGCGCTCCTCCATGGTTTTCATGATGCCCGGCAGGGCGACCTTTGCCAGCACGATCCAGATGATCAGGAAGGCGATAAGCGCCGGGATGAACTCCGCCATCTTAGGGATGAGGATGTCCGCACCGGCAGCGCCGTCCTCGGCGAACGCGGAAACCGGCATGAGCAGCGCGGCCGCGGACGCGGAGAGTGCGATCGCGCTCTTCTGGGATGAAAGATTCATACTTGACGCTCCGTGCTATTTAACGATCAGCGCGACAACGAAGCCGATCAGAGCCAGAGCCTCGCCGAAAGCGGAGCCCATGATGAAGACGGTGAACACGCGGCCCTGGACCTCAGGCTGACGGGCCATAGCACCCGTAGCACCCAGAGCAGACAGGCCGATAGCAAGACCAGCGCCGATAACACCGAGACCGTAACCGATAACTCCCACGATTCCTCCTTTGTCGTGCGTGTCTTATTTCACGCAGGATAACCTTTTTATAACTGCCGGGCTCCATGGGTACGGGCACCGGCGGTTTAACGAATTGCCTTACCTTTAAGGCACGAACGGAAGACTACTCCTCCTCCGCGACCTCCTCTGCCTCGGAGACATACACGGCGGTAAGGACCGTGAAGACGTAAGCCTGGATGGCGCCGACCACAAGCTCGATCGCATAGATCAGGATGAGGATGGCAAGCCAGGCCAGCGAAGGCAGGGCGCCGACGGCGTGGGCCGCGGAAACCTGCTGAAGCAGCGGCTGCATGAACATGCTCGCCATGATGGCGAACGAGCCCATGACCACGTGTCCTGCGAACATGTTGCAGAACAGACGGACGGCAAGCGTGATGAGGCGCAGGAAGGTCGAGAAAAGCTCGACGACCCACACGAGCACGTTCATCGGGAAGCTCACGCCCTGCGGGGCGAGGCTCTTGATGTAGCCGATCACGCCGTGAGCCTTGCATCCGTAGTAGATGAAGTACACGAAGGCGAAAATGGCGAGTGCGGCGGTGGAGCCGATTGCGCCGGTGCCGGGCTTCATTCCCGGGATCAGGCCGATCATGTTATTGATCAGGATGAACAGGAAAAGCGAGCACAGGAACGGGAAGTGCTTCTTCCAGTTCTCACCCACGACACCCTTGCCGATATCGTTCTCGACGTACTCGATGATGTACTCGAAACCGTTGACGAAGAAGCCCTTGGGAACCAGGGTCTGCTTCTTCTTGAACACGGCTAGGACGATCAGGAGCACGATCGTGGAGACGATCAGCCAAAACGAGTACTGCGTGATGCCGCAGCTCAGATCGCCCACGACAGGGGTGGAGCTGAACTCGCTGACCAGATGATTAATCTCATCAGGCAGCTTTTCAAAAATATCCACGACTTACCTTTCGACCTCATGAGGATCTCGCAGCGCCTTGGCGACGCGAACCGCGCAGGCGGCCATAAAGGCCACGAAGCCGATCGCCTCGCCCAGGAGGAACATGCGAAATGCCTCTCCGAACAACACAAACACAACCAAGGTAAAGACAAGCAACGCGATTGCCGAGACCGCGAGACTCACCATACCCTTGAGCATGTCCGCATTCTGCTTATCGTCAAGAACCGGCTTGAGCGTAAAGACAAAGGGAAGGAAGGCAATCGCGCCCGCGATGGCACCTGCAACGATAGCGAGCAGATCGGCTATCTGAAACACTGGCGTCCTCACTTTCCTTTTTTATCGCCTCACAGGACAGTTCCCGCCAAACATTGGTGACTATTGTACGAGCCAATCGCTAAAGTACAACCGAAAAAGCATCGGTTAATACGCACCTGTTCGTTTTCTTAAGACCTTCTTTATGCCGCAGGTACGGTAATACGTTTTTCTCGAACCCCTCAGCGCAAAACGTCCGTTAACAGGAGTGCGCGTGGACGTCTTTTGCTCGCCCGCGCGCACCGTTTCTTCGTATTTGCAGCCGCGGCCGTCTTAGCCCAGCGACTAGAGCGTGCCGTAGATGCGGTCGCCGGCGTCGCCCAGGCCGGGAACGATGTAGGCGGCCTCGTTGAGATGGTCGTCGATGGCGCACGTATAAATATGTACGTCAGGGTCCTTTTCGGTCAGTGACTTGAGGCCCTCGGGCGCGGCGACGATACACAGCATGCGGATATCCTTGACACCGCGCTCGCGCAGGTAGCTGATGGCCATCTCGGCCGAACCGCCCGTGGCGAGCATGGGGTCGACGACCAGGCAGATGCGCTGGTCGATATCCTTGGGCATCTTGCAGTAATACTCATGCGGCTCGTGGGTAACCTCGTCGCGCTCCATACCGATGTGGCCCACGCGAGCGGAGGGTACCAAGTCGAGGATGCCGTCGACCATGCCAAGGCCCGCACGCAGGATGGGAACGATGGCGAGCTTTTTGCCGGCGAGCTGCTTAAACGTTGCGGTGGTGATGGGGGTCTCGACCTCGACGTCTTCCATGGGCAGGTCGCGCATGGCCTCGTAGCCGTCAAAAAGTGCGAGCTCGCGCACGAGCTGGCGGAACTGGTTGGTGCCGGTGCTCTTGTCGCGCAGGATCGACAGCTTGTGCTGGACGAGCGGGTGATCGACAAGCGTCACGCGGGACGTATCGTAGGTGACGGTCATGGGTTGATTGCCCCTTTCGTTGCGGCCGGAAGATGGCCTTGCTGACAAGGCGCATGGCGATGTTGTTGCCGCGCGCCGTGCATAAGTTTAACGGTTTGTTGTATCGAGCAGCTCGTCGCAACCCTACTGAGCGGTGTTGAGCGAACGCTTGACGGCATCATGCCAGCCCGCCAGGTTTTGCTCGCGGCGCTCGGCGGACATATGGGGAAGGAAGGTCCTAACGATCTGAGCGTTTTGCTCCAGCTCCTCCAGGTCCTCCCAATAGCCGACGGCAAGGCCCGCCAAGTACGCGGCGCCGATCGCCGTGGTCTCCACCGTCTCGCACTGCAGCACGGGGATATCCAGCAGGTCGGCCTGGAATTGCATGATGAACTCGTTGCGCGAGGCACCGCCATCGACGGACAGGCGCTCAATCGAAAGTCCCACGTCCTGCTCCATGGCGCGTAGCACGTCATAACTCTGGTAGGCCATGGACTCGCAGGCCGCACGCACAATGGTCGCGCGACTCGAGGCGCCGGTCAGGCCGCACACGATACCGCGAGCATGCGGGTCCCACCAGGGAGCGCCCAGGCCTGCGAAGGCGGGGACGAAGTAGCAGCCCTCGTTGTCGTTAATCGAAGTGGCGAGTTGCGCGGACTCGCTCACGCTCGAGATGATGCCCATGTTGTTACGCAGCCAGTTCATGGTTGAGCCGGCGGCAAAGATAGAGCCCTCGAGCGCATAGCTGATCTTGCCGTCCGCGGCGATACCGATCGTGGAGACCAGACCGTTCTTGGATTCGACGATCTCGTCGCCGGTGTTCATGAGCATAAAGCAACCCGTGCCATAGGTGTTTTTGGTCTGGCCGGGATGGAAGCAGCAGTGGCCGAACAGCGACGCCTGCTGGTCGCCCGCCACGCCCATGATGGGTGGCATGTTGGTCATGATGTCGCTCGCGACGCGGCCGTAGTCGCCCGAGCTCCAACGAACCTCGGGCATCATGGAACGCGGGATGTCGAAAAGTGCCAGCAGATCGTCGTCCCAATCGAGCGCATGGATATTAAAGAGCGCGGTGCGGCTGGCATTGGTGTAGTCGGTGGCAAAGACCTGACCGCCGGTGAGGTTGTAGATGAGCCAGGTATCGATGGTGCCGAACATGAGGTCGCCCGCCGCCGCGCTCTCACGCGCACCGTCGACGTTATCGAGAATCCACTGCACCTTGGAGGCCGAGAAATACGGGTCGAGCGTAAGCCCCGTGCGGGAGCGCACCAGCTCTTCTGCGCCCTGCTCGACCAGCTCGTCGATCAAAGGTGCGGTGCGACGGCATTGCCACACGATGGCGTTATAGATGGGCTGGCCGCTTATGCGGTCCCACACCACCGTGGTCTCGCGCTGGTTGGAGATACCGATGGCGGCAATGCGGTCAGAATGGATGCCGCTCTTAAACTGGACCTCCATCATCACGCCGATCTGGCTGGCAAGCACCTCCGTGGGATCCTGCTCCACCCAGCCGGGGCGCGGGAAGCTGGTTTTGACGCTACGACGCGCCTGGGCGACGATGCAGCCGTACTCGTCGACGATGGTCGCGAGTACCGAGGTAGTGCCGCAGTCGAGCGCCATGATGTAGGAACCGCCAAAGCTAAACGGGGCGTCTTCCATACCCAGGCTACCTAGATTCAACGACATCGCTTAAACCTTTCTATTGCATCGGGTCGGACAGGACCCGTTCGATCTCTGATGCGGGAAGTGCGCCTTGGCGCAGGATCTGGAGCCCGCCGTGCTGGAACGACACGATGGTCGAGGCGTCGCGACACGGGGTCTCGCCGGCGTCGACGGCAACATCGACCCCCTCCAGGATGCGACCTTCGACGGCGGCAAAGCTTGCCGGCGAGGGCGCGCCGTGTGTGTTGGCGCTCGTGCAGGCAAGGGGACTGCCGCAGGCGCGGATGAGCGCTTGGACCACGGGAGAGGCCGAAGCGCGCAGGGCCACGGTGTCGTCGGCAGCACGCATAAAGGTCGGCACGCAGGGAGCCGCCTTGACCACGATAGTCAGAGCTCCCGGCCAGCATCGTCGCGCAAGTACGCGGGCATCTTCCGGGATATCCACGCCATAGCGGTCGAGTGCTTCGGCATTATCAACCAGCCAGGCGACCGTTTGGGTGAGCTTGCGCTGCTTGAGGGTAAAGATGCGGCGGTAGCCGGTACCGAGCGCAGGGACCGCGGCGCCATTGACGACAGCCTGCGGATCGCGCGGCCACGATGGGAATTCGCTTGTATCTTGGGGCACGGCGTCCGAGAAGGCGTTGACTGCCACGGCGACACCGTAGACGGTCTCGGTCGGGATCAAGGCCAGGCCGCCGCGACCGAGCACCTCGGCCGTGCGCTCGACGGCGAGCCGATGCGGCTCGCGCGTTCCCTCGTATACCCGATAGACCGTCTGCATGTGTATGCCAGCCCCTTACGCTCTGGTGAAAGTTTGTTTACTGAGGGGCATTCTCGCACGAAACGTTCAACCTATTTGGCCAGAGTGCATGTTGGTTTGGTGAGCGGCTCTAGTAGTCGGTGAAAGTGAGGGGGTTATTGGAAGGCTACAGACTTCTTTGGTCTTCCGGCGTGACGTTCTTGGGCGGCGTAGCGCTCGATGCTGTCTATCGTTATCATCCGACGGCCATCGACGAGTTCAACATCGAGCTTTCCGGCTTTGACCAGCGCGGTAATCCGCGGAGCGGAGACTTTGAGGTCCAGCGCCGCGTCTTTAAATGTTCGGCACGCCGCTTCCCGAGCGTCCTCGTAGTCGATTTCGACTGAAAGGGCCACGACCTCGGCCGAACGTTCGTACCCTGCCGGAGTCAAACCGTTGTTGAGGTCGTCGGCCAAAAACGCCATCAGCGCCTCGGTGGCATGGGCAATCGCTTCTTCGCGCGTATCGCCATCGGCAAAAGCGCCGGGAATCTGCGGGAAGCTGGCGCAGTACCCGTCGTCTTCTTTTATGAGAACGCAGTCATAGGTAAATCGCTGCCTCATTTTGCCTCCAACTACCATCCAGCTTGGCGACGAATACTTGCCCACGTGCCCTTCTTTGGTCGATCACCACCAGAGCCGTTCACGGTGACAACACGGTCGCCAGAAACATACTTAGCATGACTACCGACTTGCGCGACCTTCACGAATCCATCGTGCTTGAGTAGGGCAATGATTTCCCGAAAGGTAGGAGGTTGCATGGGCCGACCTCTTTCAGCCGTCCTAATTATAAACTAGTTTATAATTTTTGCTAACCAGTTAATAAATATTACTGGCGCTGTTTGGGCTCGGTGACGATGGCTCGGACGATGCGGGGGCGATCGGTGAGGTCGCGGACGATGCGCACGTCCGAGAGACCCGCCTGGCGGCAGAGCTCGGCGGCGGCGTCGAGGGCACCCTCGTAGAGCTCGCAGGCAAACAGGCCGCCGGCGCGCAGCATGTAAGGCGCCGCATTGAGCAGGCGGCGGAAGATATCGAGGCCGTCGGCGCCGCCCTCAAGCGCCAGGTCGGGCTCGAAGTCCTTGACCTCGTGCGGTAGTGAGCGCATGACGTCGGTCGGAATGTAGGGCGGATTGGAGACAAGCACATCAAAGGTGCCCCACTCTTCGCGGGGAATGGAACTCACCAGGTTGGTGAGGCTAAAGGCGACCTCATCGGATGTGAGACCGAGCGCGTCGCGGTTTTTGGTGGCCAGATCGATAGCGCGCGGCTCGATATCGGTGGCGGTGCAGGTAACGTGGCCGCGGCGCTCCCAGGCAAGGGAGAGCGAGATGCAGCCCGTGCCGCAGCCGACCTCGAGAACGCGGGCGATGCTGGGCTCGGCTGGGGCAGGCGAAGCGGCATCCTGAGCTGAAGCCGTCTCCTGGTCGGCACCCTCGATGGCGATGCCGCATTCGTCGAGCTCGGACTCGGCGGCTTCCGCGACTTCGGCTTCTGCTGCCTGCGCGGCGGCTTCCTCGGCCTCGCGGTCGGCCAGCTCCTCGGCATAGGCACGGCTGCCGAGCACGTCGCTACCCAGCGCAGCCTCATCGGCGGCCGTCAGGTTGGCGGCACGGCGCTCGGCGGTCGCGCGTTCGTCTGCCAGCGCGGCCTCAGCCTTGCGTGCCTCCTCGACCTCATCGTTCCAAGGCAGCTCAACACGCTGACGGGCAGCAGCCTCGGGGCTCAGCACCTCGGCATCCAGATAATTGAGGACTTCCTCGACGAGCATCTCGGTCTCGGGACGCGGAATGAGCACGCCGGGGGCGCACGTGACGTCGATCATGCGAAACTGCGTGCTGCCCGTGATGTATTGCAGCGGCTCGCCCTTAGCGCGGCGGACAACGGCCGCATGCATGGTCTCGAGCTGGGCCGCGTTAAGCGTCTCGTCCATGCGCATATATAGGTCAATACGCGCCAGGCCCGTGGCGGCGCACAGCAGCCACTCGGCAGAAAGACGGGGGTGCTCCTCGCCGCGCTCGGCCAGGTACTCCTTGGTCCACTCGAGACAACGCTTGATGGTCCAGATCTCGTTTGCCATGGGGCCCTCCCCTCTTAAGCGCCGGACGGCGCGCGAATGTCGGAGCAGATTGTACGCGAGGCCAGCGCATGGCAAGGGGCGATTGAAGGCGATTATCGAGAATCAGCCCAGAATTTTGCTTGGAACCTGCCTGAGATGTTCATTCGTCGACGTCTAAATCTGCATCCGTCAAGTTTTTGGCAAGGTTGCCCCAAAACTGACCAATATCTAACCAAGAACTTGCCAAATCACTTGACGCGCGACGCATCAAAAATCGCCCTGCGACTTCTTGAACGATTTTTCGAGCAATATTTTCAATTGCAGATGCATACCGTTAATTGCTTTAAGCAGGTAAGCAGCTCAAAGGCCATCAAGACGGATTGAATAACATCTCAAAGCAATGTGCCCAACCTAGTCGTTTAAGAACGTCCCCAATGACTACATCTAAGGCGCCGCAGGTAGAGGACGGACAGCGAGCGACGTCCAGAGCGAACAAGTTGGCATGAAAAAGGCAAGGCATAGACCTTCTGGTCATGCCTTGCCTTTTGAATGACAAATTGTCGCTCTGGACGTCGCGCAGCGTCGAGCCGTTACGCGGTTTGGTAAAACCGCGTAACCCACTACACAGCCTGTGCCAGCTTCTCGGCACGCTCGGCGGCGGCGAGTGCCTCGATGACGGTGCCGAGCTGGTCGCCCAGAAGGACGCCGTTATAAGTGGAGTTGAAACCGATGCGGTGATCGGTCACGCGGTCCTGGGGCTGGTTGTAGGTGCGGATCTTCTCGGAACGGTTGCCGTGGCCAATCTGGCTCTGGCGCTCGGCACCGAGCTCTGCCTGCTGCTTCTCGAGCTCCATCTCGTAGAGGCGGGCGCGCAGCATCTGCATGCAGACCTCGCGGTTCTGAATCTGGGAGCGCTGCTCCTGCGACTGCACCACGGTGTTGGTGGGCAGGTGGGTGATGCGCACGGCGGAGTAGGTGGTGTTAACGCACTGACCACCAGGACCCGAGGCGCAGTAAGTGTCGATGCGCAGGTCGGACTGGTTGATCTGGACGTCGATCTCCTCGGCCTCGGGAAGCACGGCGACGGTTGCCGTGGAGGTCTGGATACGGCCTTGGGACTCGGTCTTGGGAACGCGCTGGACACGGTGCACGCCGGACTCGTACTTCATAACGGAGTAGACGCGGTCGCCCTCGACCTTGAACTCAATGGACTTAAAGCCGCCGGCCTCGCTGGGGCTGGAATCGAGCACGGTAGTCTTCCAGCCGCGCGACTCGCAAAAGCGCTGATACATCTTGTACAGGTCGCCGGCGAAGATGGCCGCCTCGTCGCCACCGGCGGCGGAGCGGATCTCGACGATGGTGTTCTTGTCGTCGTTGGGGTCGCTCGGAATGAGCATGTACTTGATGTCTTCCTCGAGCTGGGGGAGCTTGGCCTCGTTTTCGGAGATGTCCATCTGGAGCATCTCCTTCTCATCGGCATCGGTGGTATCGTGCAGCATTTCCTTGGCAGCCTCGATGTCATCGAGCGCGCCGATGTACTCGCGCGAGGCGGCAATGAGGTCGGACTGGTGCGCGTACTCCTTGTTGAGACGCGTGAACTCCTTGATATCGGAGGCGACGGCCGGGTCAGATAGCTTCTTCTCGAGCTCCTCGTAGGCCTTAATGATCTTTTCGAGCTTGTCGCGCATGGCGGGACTCCTTTATGTGCGTGAAGGCGAAAATCGGCAGAGTTGATGGGGCGCGCGGCGCCACTGCGGGGGTAAGCCCAGCTAGAACATGTCGATCTTCAGATACATGCGCATCCCTTCGCGTATGAGGTACATAGTTGCGGTCTAACCCATACATGATAGCGTGCGCAGGCATACCTGCATATAACCCGCACGGAATGCGACAAAGGGTCAGTCTCTTTCCTTGAATACAACTTCATCCGAACGCCTCCCGCATTCATCCGCACATATACGGATAAATTTGGGAATCCGATACCCTGAGGGCCGGATCGGCCGGCCCCGGGAGATCGGAGGACGCCATGTCCGGAAAGGGCGGGAAGGGCGCCGCGAGGGCGGTCCCGAGGACCCACGGCAGGCTCACCGGGTACGAGCGGGACACGGTCCAGAGGATGCTGAAGCGCAGGGTTCGCTCGGCCACTTCCTCGAGAGGTTCAAGGGCGTATCGACCCGCAGGCTCCACAGCTGCCTGATGTGGTTCAGATGGCTGCGCGAGGCCGCACGCATCGGGGACAGGACGTCGCTCATGCGCGAGCAGCTCGACGACGGGCGCTACGAAAAGATCCGGAAGAAGATGATGGAGCCGGAGTACGAGTTCCATCTGGAGCCGGACGTGCAAACGGCGGGTTAACATAGCCTTTCACCAAAAAGGGCGAGCGGCCGCGCCCTGCGACCACCCGCCCTCAATCAAAGCCCTTCTCGGCCGCCGTAGCTACCGGTTCCGGCGCCTGAGGATCACGCCTGCGGCGATCAGCACCACAGCGCCGCCCGCGATGCCACCCAGGGCCATCAGCGACAGGCTGGTATCGCCCATATTCGGCAGACCCGGCTTCTCCTCCTTCGGCACCGGCGACTTGCTCGGCGGATTGGTGGGCGGCTCCGTCGGCGGGTTGACCGGCGGGGTAGTCGGCGGCGTATACGTGTTCTTGAACACCGGCGCCACGTCACCGTCATAGGTTACCGTCGCCACCAGATGGCCCGCACCGTCGTCCGTCACCGTCACCGTTACCCGGTGCTCGGCCGCGTCGTACGTCACGTTCTTCTGACCGTCGTCCACCTCGGAGATGCTGTAGGCGTACGTTCCGGGCTTGTCATACGAGATCGCCTCGAAGCCCACCGTGCCGTCCGCCGCGTTCTTTGCGGTCTGCAGCACCTTGCCGTCGGCATCCTTCAGCTGGAAGGAGAACTGCCCTTCCTTCAGGTCCTCGCCGCTCAGCACCTTGGAGGCCCCCAGCTTCACCTCAGTCGCGGCCGGCGCGTAACTGTTGCTGAACGCCACCGCATCCGCAGCCTTGCCGCCCTTGCTGTAGGCAACCTGCGCCTCCAGCGCGTGCGTCTCCGCATTCTCCGTCACCGTCACCGTCGCGGTAAAGACCGTCGTGTCGTAGGTGACGCCGTTCGCCGTCGCCCCTGCCCGCTCGGACAAGGTGTAGACGTACGTCCCCACCTTGTCCAGCTGCAGCGGCGCGAAGCCGAACGTGCCGTCGGCGCCGTTCTGCACCGTCTGCACCACGTTACCGTCGGCGTCCTTCAGGTCGAAGAAGAACTCACCCTCGGCCAGGTCGCGGCCGGTCAGAGCCTTCGTTCCGGTAATCGTCGCCGTCGTCGCCGTCGGCGTGTAGGTGTTGGTAAAGGTCAGATCCGCAGCCGTCTTGTTCGCCGTCGCGGTCAGCTGACCGCTGCCGTCGTCGGTCACGTTCACCGTCACATCCAACACTCCATCGCTGTAAGTGATGGTGCCATCTTGGCCCGCAACCTCCTTCACCTTGTACGCATGCGAACCAGTCGCAGTGTACGAGATGGCCTTGAAGGTAAACGCTTTACCCACGTTCGTGGTCCGGTCGATCTCCTGCCCGGTGGCCACGTCAATCAGCGCGAACGTGAACTCGCCATCAGCGGGCGTCCGCATGGTGGCCGGGTCGGCATTCTCAAGCACCTTGTTGCCAGAGATCTGGTAGGAGATCGCGCCCGGCTGGTAGCTGTTCGTAAACGCCATGGTGTTGGGGGTGACGCCGTTCTCGTTGGGGTCGCTCGACTTCACCGTGGAGCTCTCTACCACCAGCTTGCCGTCGTTGTTGTCCTTCACCACGTAGGTCAGGGTGTACGTCTTGCCGGTGTAGGTCACGCCCGGCACGCCCGGCGCGTCGTCCGTCGGCTGCACCTCGCGGACCGTGTAGATAAAGGTGCCCGCTTGGTCGAAGGTCAGCTCGTCGAAGGCAACCTTGCCGTCGGCGTCGTTCTTCTGGGTCTGAAGCACCTTGCCGTCGGGCCCCACCAGCTCGAACGCGAAGTCTCCCGCCTTCATCTGGTAGCTGCCGCCGTGCACGTCAACGCTCTTGGTGAGGGCGATCGCGCCGGAGACCGTCGCCTGCGCCTGGTAGGTGTTGGTGAAGGTGGGCTTCGTGGCGTCCTTGCCGTCGTAGGCAACGCTCGCCTGCAGCGTGCCGGCGTTATCCGCAACCGTCACTACGGCATGGTGCACCGCGTCGTCGTAGGTCACGTAGGCCAGGTCGCCCTTCCGCTCCACGATGGTGTACTCGTGCGTGCCCGGCTTCGCGTAGGAGAAGGCGCCGAAGTTAACGCTTCCGTTCGCGCCGTTGGTCGCGGTCTGAATGGGCTGCTTGCCCTTCAGCTGCTCAGCCGTCAGGTTGCCCTCGTACACATCGAAGGTGAATTCGCCGCGCTTGAGCGCGATCGGCGTGCCGTCATCCTTCTTCACGTAGCTCTTCTGCGCGCCCAGGGCCAGGACGGTCCCGGCCGGCTGGTAGGTGTTGGTGAAGGTCTCCAAGCCGGATGTGCTCGTCACGACCGCCTTCGCGTTCAGCGTGCCCGTCCCGTCGTCCTTGACCGTTACTTTATAGATGAGTGGATGGGCGTCGTAGACCATGCCGGCCTCCGTGCCCGGCTGCTCCACGATGGTGTAGGCGAAGTCCTTGCTCGCGGCGCCGCCCAAGTCGGAGAGCGTGAACTTGCGCGTGAAGCCGACCTTGCCGTTTGCATCGTTCTTCGCGGTGTCGAGCACGTTGCCGTCGGCGTCCTTCAGCTCAAACGTGTACTCGCCGCCCTTCAGCTTGGTGTCGTGCTTGAAGCCGTCCGCGACCGCGACGACCTTGGTCGCCGTCAGGGTTACGGAACCCTTTGCGTCGTAGGTGTTGTTGAAGGTGGGGGCCGTAGCGGCACCGTCATAGGTGACGGTCACCTTCGTCTTGTTGTTGTCGTCCTGGTTCTGCTCTACCTTGACGTGGACCTTGACTTCCTTGGCGTCGTAGACCACGCCGTCGACGGTCTGGCCCGCCTTCTCCTCCTTGAGCGTGTAGTCGTACTCGCCCAGGTTCAGGCCCTTGACGGTCAGCTTGACCTTGCCGCCCTGGTCGTTGGTGCCCTTCTCAACCTCGTTGCCAGCCTGGTCGTACAGGCCGAAGGTGAACGCACCGTCCGTCAGTTTCTTGCCCGTGAGGGTCTTCGTCGCCTCGATGGCGGCGTCGGCCGTCGGCTTCGAGTTGGTGAAGGTCGGCACGGCCTTCTCGCCGTCGTATGTGACCGTCGCCTTCAGCTCGCCCTTCTCGTCGGCGACCTTGACGTGGACCTTCACGTCCTTCGCGTCGTAGACGACGGTCGAGTCGTTGCCGGCAACCTCCCTGATGGCGTAGTCGTGCTCGCCCGGCGTAGCGTAGTCGATGGCCGCAAAGGCGACCTTGCCGTCCTTGTCATTCTGGACGGTCTGGATCACGTTGCCATCCTTGTCGAGCAGCTGGAACGTGAAGTCGCCCCCCGCGAGCTCGCCACCCGTGAAGCGCTTCGTCGCCTTGAGCGTTACCGAGGTCTCCTTCGGGTGGTACGTGTTCGTGAAGGTCTTGTCTCCACTCGTTACCTGCGGTGTGGCCGTCAGCGAGCCGGCGCCATCGTCTGTGACCGTCACCGTATAGGTGAGGGTATGGTTGTCATAGACCATGCCGGCCTCCGCGCCCGGCTTCTCCGCGATGGTGTAGGCGAAGTCCTTGCTCGCGGCGCCGCCCAGGTCGGCGAGCTCGAAGTCGCGCGTGAACTTCACCGTGCCATCGGCCTCGTTCTTCGCAGTGTCGAGCACCTTGCCGTCGGCGTCCTTCAGCTCGAACGTGTATTCGCCGCCCTTCAGCTTGGTGTCGTGCGTGAAGCCCGGCGCGACCGCAACGACCTTGGTCGCCGTCAGCTCCACGGATCCCTTTGCGGTGTAGGTGTTCGTGAAGGTGGGGGCATCGGCCTTGTCACCATCGTAGGCAACGGCGGCGTCCAGCTTGCCAGCTTTGTCCATGACCTTCACCGCGGCATGGTGCACCGCGTCGTCGAAGGTCACGTGGGACAGGTCGCCCTTCTTCTCCACGATGGTGTACTTGTACTCGCCGGCCTTGGTGTAGTTGATGGCCGGGAAGGTGACGGTGCCGTCCTCGCCGTTCTTGGCGCTCCGGATGGGTTGCTTGCCCTTCAGCTGCTCGGCCGTCAGATCGCCCTCGTACAGGTCGAAGGCGAACTCGCCGCCCTTGAGCGCAGCCGGCGTGCTGTCGGACTTCACATAGGCCTTCTTCGCCGCGAGCGTCACCGAGGTCTCGGCGGGCTGATACGTGTTCTTGAAGGTCGGGATATCGTTCTTGCCGTCGTAAGTGACGGTCGCCTTCGCCTTGTCGCCCTCCGCCCTTCACCGAGACGTGAACCCTCACCTCCGTGGAATCGTAGGTGATGGTCGAATCGCTGCCAGCGACCTCCTTGAGCGTGTAGTCGTACTCGCCCAGGTTCAGGCCCTTGACGGTCAGCTTGACCTTGCCGCCCCGGTCGTTGGTGCCCTTGGCGACCTCGTTGCCGGCCTGGTCGTACAGGCCGAAGGTGAACGCGTCGGCCGTCAGGTCCTTGCCCGCGAGAACTTTCGTGGCCTCAACGGTGACGTCCGCCGTCGGCTTCGTGTTGGTGAAGGTCGGCACGGCCTTCTCACCGTCGTAGGTGACGGTCGCCTTCAGCTCGCCGTTCTTGTTATCGGTGACGCTGACCTTGACCTTCACTTCCTGACCGTCGTAGACGATGGTCTGGTCGTTACCGGTAACTTCCTTGATGGTGTACTCGTAGTCACCGGCCTTGGTGTAGCTGATGGGCTGGAAGGTAATGTTGCCGTCCTTGTCGTTCGTGACGGTCTCAAGGGGCGTGCCTTCCGCCTTGTCACCCTTGTACAGAGCAAACGAGAAATCGTTCCCCGCGAGCGCACCGCCCTTAAAGTGCTTCATCGCCGCCAGGGTCACGGAACCCTTCGCGGCATAGCTGTTGGTAAAGGTGGCGAGGTTCACCTCGCCGTTCTTGACCTCAGGCGTTTCGCTCTTGTCATCGCCGTCCTTTTTCACCGCCACGCCTGTGACAGTCAGCTTGGCATTCTTGTCCTCAACCTTCACCGTGACGGTGTAGGTGGAATCGTCCATCGTCCAACCGGCGTTCTGCACGCCGTCCACCACCGCGTCGTCATCGGCGTCGTGCGCCTCGGAAAGCGTGAACGTGTATGTACCGGCCTTGTTGAACTTCATGCCGGAGAAGTCGACCGTCTGGCCGTCCTTACCCGTGATCGCGCCCTTCGTGGCCCGGGACTCCGCATGCGCGTCGCCCGCCAGGTCATCCGACACCGTCAGGTCGCAGGCAGCGATCTTCGCCTGCATGTCCGACGTGGCAGCCAGCGTGAACGAGAACTCCTTGTCCGTGCTCTCGGTGCCGGAGACCTTCTTCGTTACCTGCGGGGTCAGCTCGTCGCTGGCGTCCGTCTTGTAGCTGTTGGTGAACACCAGCTTGTTGTCTTCGGCCAGCGTGCCGTTGGAATTCTGCGAGGCAATCGTGCCCGAGATGCTATCGCCTTCTTCAGTCAGATTCTTGTCACCCTGCTTGCGGCCGGTCAGCTTATAGCCCGCGGGCATCTCGTCCTTGCCGGTCAGCTCCTTCACCGTGTAATTGTCACCCTTGGCAAGGCCGTACACGCGAATCGTCTCGTCGGCCTTGATGGTTTGCGAATAGCCGTTCGTCAGGTCGAACACGTTGCCGACCCGCCGCTCGCTCGCAGTCCCCGCCTTCTCGAACACTGCGGCCTTGTACGTCTTCCCCACGGGCACGGTGAACTTGAAGGTGAACCCCGCGTCCTTATTGCCCGTCAGGCCATTGGGCACGACAACCTTCTTCGTCACCTCAAGGCTCGCCTCGCGTTCGTTCGCCACGCGCACGCAGGTGGCGCCCGTGAACAGGGCGTTCAGGTTCATGTCGCCCAGATTGGCACGGGCACCTTTCGACGTGGTCCCCTTGGGCCGCTCGTCCTGGGTGATACCCATACGTATCCAGCCCGTCTCGGTCTCCAGGCGGTAGGGTTTGCCCTCCTCGGTGGGCCCATACTGGTACATGCGTCCGTTAGCGCCGTACTTGAGGCGCACTGTGTCGTCTGCACCCACGGGTTCGACATCGGTCCACGTCAGGTTGCCGTTATCATTGGTCTCGCCATTCGAGGTCTGCCGCGTACCTTTGATCCACGTAAGCGTGTTGTCGATGTCGCCCTCTGCGCCAAACTGGCCCAGACTCTTCATGAGCGCGCCCGGGCCCACGAACGTCGAAACGCCGTCATCGTCCGTACCAGCATCGGCATGGACGCCGTAATCGTCCACAATCACCTTGGTGAGCGTGTCGTTAAGCAGGAAGCCCTTGGGAGCCGAGACCTCCTTTAGGAAGTAAGTTCCATTCACGAGCGGCATGTTACCGGCGCTTGTATTCGGGAATATGCCCGCACCTTCGAGCGGGACCGGGTTGCCGACCGACCCCGTCGTCAGGGTGTCGTAGGGGGTCTGCTCGCCCTTGAGCACGACCTTGCCGTTCGCGTCTGTTGTCACCTGATCGGCCGTGTACAGGCCGAACTTCGCGCCGTCTACGGGGTTGCCCTCGGTATCGGTCTTCTGCACGAACAGGCGATTCTGGATGTTCGTGACGAGCAAGCGCGTGGCGAACTGTCGCTTGAAGTTCGTGCCGTCTGCGATGTCGTCGCTGTACACGTGGACGGTGTTCTCGGGCGTCGCGTCGCCGATCGAGCTCGCCGTTGTGTGGTAGATGGCCACCGTGTACTCGGCATCCTTGCGGGCATCACCGCTCAGCAGGTAGTAGTACTTGGAGATGTCACCGGGCAGATTTTGAATCTCTACCTGGTACTGGCCGCTTGTGTTGAGCGTGAAGGCGTACAGGTCCTTCTTCGCCGCCTCGATGGCGCCGGCCATGCCCTGGGCGCCGGCGAGGGTATACCCCTTCGTCGGGTCGCCCGACACGGCGTGCCAGGCGTTCTTGCTTTTATCGCGCTTGAAAACTACTGCGAACAGGGTGCCGCGCTTCATATCAACAGCATTGCCTGGCTCCATCGAGTCATCGTCCGCCTGGTACACGGTCGACGGCGCGGTGATGGTCTCCTTCGCGCCAGCGAACGCACCGTTCTTCCACACGACGCTGTCCTGGTCCATACCGCCGCGGTTGATGATGACGCCGCCCGCGTCGCCCTTGTCGCTCGCGGGCACATACTCGAACTGCATGCTGCCATCCGTCGCCGTGAGACTCGAGCGGTATCCCTCGGGCACCTTCGTTTCCTTCAGGAGGTAGTACCGGCAACCTAGCTTGTAAAGATCGTCGAAGTTGATGACGCCGTTGTCATCGTCATTCGTGAGCGTCAGTTGTCCATCCGCGTCCGTGGTGCCGGAGCCAAGAAGGTATTTCTGATCAGTGGTCGTGTCAGTGAAGTGCTCGTCTGTCTTGTACAGCGCGAACTGAGCGCCCTCCACCAGACCGCCATCCTGGTCGAACTTGATAATGTCGGACTCGGGAACCGTCACGAGGTTGAACTTGAGCCTCATGTTGGAGTCGGTGGCGCCACGCTCCAAGTAGAAGAACTTGAGCGTGTGGCTGGTGCCGTCAGCGAAGGTGTTGCCGTTGAAGCCCGAAGTGCCCCGCCCCGCTTCCTGGAACTTTCTTAACAGCGTGCCGTTTGGGGAATCGTTAACCTTAATCCCGCCCGTTTGGAAGTCAATGGTCAGCTTAGCACTGGTGTGGATACCGCCAATGTCGCCCACGAGGACATCGTCAATGAACACCCAGACGTCGTCGTCTCCGGCGAACTCAAAGGTCATGGGCTTGCCAGCGTTCGTTTTGCCATCCTTCGGCTGCACGAAGCGCGACGACATGGAGAGGCCGAAATAATGGTTGAGGGGTCCGTTGTTCTGCGACGTAATGCCGTTCGGGACGAGTTTGCCGCCCTCTTCCTTGAATACCTCATTGGCCGCATCGAAGGGGAAGAACTGGCCTACTGAATGAGGCTCAGCCCCCGCTTGCATAACGCCGGCAGCATTGTAGACATCAAATGCATTCTTATTGGCGTTGTACGCCGCGTAGTTCCGCGAGCTGTCATACTCGTAGTAGCCACCCTTGGCCAGCAACAGACCCGTCACACCCATATGGGATATCTTGCCCGTCTGGACGGAGGAATCAAACAGGTAGCCGAGGGATTCTCCCCCCCAGTGGTTGGTGAGTCTCGGGTAACCACCGGCAAGAACGTTGTTCACGATGCCGGTGCGGACCCAGAAGCCACCCGTATACTGGTTAAGTTCCTCGCTGGCTCCTTGATCCTTGAACTGGAAGCGGTGGTTCTTGTTGATGCCGCCGTTGCCGGAAACCGACAGATGGTTATCGGGATTCACCCAGTAATCAAACAGGTTGATTGTTGTCCCCGAAGGCGAAATCGTCGGAACCGTGTGGTCCGAAATTGCCGCCTCGGCACGAAGCGGCAGGAAGAAACTCGCCGTCAGCGCGATGGCGAGGGCCAGAACAATCGCATATGGCGAGACCGAGCGCAGCCCGCGACGACGGCCACAAGACATGACGGACCACCGCTCGCGCGGCCGGTGTTCACCAGGAAGTTCCCTGCTTAGACACCCCCCCGGTAGCAATATTCACGAGTCGAGACGTCATCTCTCTGAGCTCCTGCATAATTTCCTCCCCAGTCACACGGCGACCTGCCCGGGCGCTCCCCGGGGGCCGAGGCGGTCTGGCACATGCCCGCGGTCGTTCAAGGAATACCAACCCCAGCATATGTCTCTTAAGATATCTTAGCCTTTTTCTATTACAGTTTTTGTCTCATTACCGATGAAATCGGCTCAGTCCCTTTGTCACATTCTAGAGCGTGCGGAGCAGGGCGATGAGGAAGCGGGTGCCTTGGAGGTAGGCGCGACGGGTGATGCGCTCGTTGGTGCCGTGGACGCCGCGGTCGCATTCGTCATCGTCGACCACAAAGGCGGAGAAGCGGATGCACTCGCGGCAAATGCGCTGGTAGTTGGCGGCATCGGTTGCGCCAATCACGGTCGAGGGCACGATGCTGATCGGCTCTTGGCCCACCGCAGACGATCCGTTTTCCTCCGTCCCCTTGGGATCACGGAAATAGCGGGCGGCGATGGCGCGAACGGCCTCGAGCCCCGGACCGCCCACGCGCGGGGACGGCGAGGGCTCGGAGCTGCCGGGGCCCAGCTCGACCTCGACTCGGCCAGCGAGCCCAGCGGTGGCAACGGCCTCGCGGCAGCAGGCCACGACATCGGCCACGCTCGTGCCCTCGAGCATGCGGAAGTTGATATTGGCCCACATATCCTGCGGCATTACGTTGGCACCGGTACTGCCGCCTTCGATTTGCGTGGGCGCGCAGGTGGTGGTTACAAGCGGGTACAGCTTTTTGCTGGCGAGGCAGTCGCGCACGATGGCATCCTTGCTGGCAGCAATCTCGTCTGCGGTATAAAGCCCCAGCTCGACGAGCTGCGCGGCAAGCAGGTCGGTCACACGCGCCGGCCACTCGATATCGCAAATCGCGGCAATAGCGCGGCTGAGCACTTCGAGCGACGTGCCGCCGTAAGGGTTGGAAGAATGCCCGCCTTCGCTCTTCGTCCTGAGCACGATATCGGCATAGCCCTTCTCGGCAAGATCGGCATGCATAAGCCAACCCTCACCTGCGCTGTACTCGGCAGCCGCAACGATACGATAGTCGCCCTCGTCGATCAGGTACTCAAGCTCAACGCCACGCTCCTCGAGCGCGCGACCAATGGCACCCGCGCCGTACTGCGTGGTCTCCTCATCCTGGCCAAAGGCCAGCAGCAGCGTTCGTTCGTGTTGCCAGCCGTGCGCCAGCGCATACTCAACGGCCTCCAAGATGCCCGCAACCTGGTCTTTCATATCGATGGCGCCGCGACCCCAAATATAGGTGTCGTCCACGTGCCCGCTAAAGGGATCGTGCGTCCAGTCCGTCTCGGTGCCCGGCACCACGGGAACCACGTCCATGTGGCCCATGAGCATGACCGGCTTGAGGGCGGGGTCGGTGCCGGCAAGCGTCACGAGCAGCGAATGGTCGATGAGCTCGACCTCGCCCGTCGCAAACACGCGCGGCCAGCCCTGCTGCATATAGGCGCGCAGGTCGTCAAACGCCTGCCAGTCCACCGTCTGGGCATCCATGCTCGAAATCGTCGGAAACGACAGCACGCGGCCCAGGCGCTCGCACGCGCCGACCTCATCGATATCGGCAAAATCATCCTCGTGCGCAAAGAAGCGCCAAACCTCGGCCATGCCTTCCTCCAAAAATAACGTGGCAAAGAGGCGGTCCCTTTGCCACGTTCGCTTGCATTATTTGTCGTTGAGATAACGCGAGAGGAACTCGCGGGTGCGCTGGTGCTTGGGATTGCCGAAGAGCTCAGCCGGCGCGGCGTCCTCGAGCACCACGCCCTTGTCCATAAAGACCACGCGGTCGGACACGGTTCGGGCAAAGGCCATCTCGTGCGTGACGACGACCATGGTCATGCCGTCGGCAGCGAGCTTGCGCATGACCTCGAGCACCTCTCCCACGATCTCGGGATCGAGTGCGGAGGTCGGCTCGTCGAACAGCATGATCTGCGGATTCATGCACAGGGCACGAGCGATGGCCACGCGCTGCTTTTGACCACCGGACAAGCGACCCACGGCGGCGTGCGCGAACTTTTCGAGCCCCACACTCGTCAGATGCTCCATCGCGACCTTCTCGGCCTCGGCCTTGCTCATCTTTTTGAGCGTGACGGGCGCGAGCGTGCAGTTGTCGAGCACGTCCATGTTGTTGAACAGGTTAAAGCCCTGGAACACCATGCCGATGTCCTCGCGGAGTTTATTGATATTGCAGCGCTCGGCCGTAAGGTCCTGGCCGTGGAACCAGATGTGGCCCGCGTCCGGGGTCTCGAGCAGGTTGAGGCAGCGCAGGAAGGTCGACTTGCCCGAACCCGAGGCGCCGATAATGGTGACGACCTCGCCGGGGTTAACGGACAGGTCGATGCCCTTGAGTACCTCGAGCGAGCCGAAGCTCTTGCGCAGGCCCTCGACGCGGATGAGCGGCTCATTGGTCTGTGCGGCGGCCGCGGTGCCGGTAGTGGCGGTATCTGCCATGATGATTCTCCTCGTCTTGAGCCTAGTTGGAGCTGGGCAGCGTTGCCGGAGCCTCGGCGCCGAGCTTTTTGCCAAAGGCCTCGAGCAGGCGGCTCGCCACGAGCGTCAGGATCAGGTAGACCACGAGCGCCACGCAGTAGACCTCCATCTGGCGGTAGTACACGCCGGCGACAGTGGTGGTGGCGTACATAAGGTCGAACACGCCGATGACCGAAAGCACCGACGAATCCTTGATGTTGATGATGAGCTCGTTGGTGAGCGCCGGAATCGCGTTTTTAATGCCCTGGGGGAACACGACCTTGCGCATAGCCTGCCACTGCGAAAGACCCAGCGAGCGCGCTGCCTCGGCCTGGCCGGGATCGATGGACTCGATGCCGCCGCGCAGGACCTCCATCATGTAGGCGGTGGAGTTGAGCGAGATGGTGACGAGGCCGGCGGTGAAGGTACTCCAGATCTGGTTGGCCTGGGCGGTCTCGAAGCCCATGCCGCGCAAAACGGTGAAGCCCGCGTAATAGATGAGCAGGCCCTGGACCATCATGGGCGTGCCGCGCACGATGGTAGAGTAGATGGTCGCAAAGCCGCGGCCAATGCTCTTAAAGAAGCGCACCAGGTCGTTGTCTACGCGATCGAAGGTCTGAATACGCAGGAACACAAAGAGCAGCGCCAGGAAGAATGCGATGACGGTGCCAAAGATGGCAAGCGCGATGGTGATCTCGATACCGCGGATAAAGAAGTCCCCGCTCTTGTAGGTCATGTAGACCAGGCTCGACAAAAAGTCGCTGGGGTTGGAGTCCGAGACAATGCTCACCTGCACCAGGTCGATAAACGACATGACGCAGCGGTCCACGAAAAAGATCGCCGCGATGGCGACCACAACATAGCTACCCAGGCGCGCGCCGCGGCGGAAACGCTCGGAGGCGAACGGCGACTTTACGCGATAGTCGCTCCAGTGCATAAGCTTGGTGACCAGCGCCGCCGCCGACACGACGAGCCAGGCCCACAGGATCGCCCAAAGGCAATCTTGGAACACGCCCGTGGGGGCCAAGAAGCTCAGCGGCGTGGGGTTGCGCTGGCTAAACGCCAGGCCGAGCGCCGCGATAACGCTCGTGCCCAGGTACACATAACGGTGGTCGGCCTTGATAAAGGAGGCCAGACGATTGACGGTTTTCATGCTGCCTCCCTATGCCGGCTGACGATCGAGGCACGCGTCCCACATTTGGTCGCGCTCCTCTTGGCTAATGCCCTTGAGTGTCTTGTCAATGAGCTTAAGCAGCTTGTCCGAGCCCTTGCGGCAGCCGACGTTTGCCGCGACCTCCTGCTTAAAGCCCTCGCCCTCGGCAAAATGAATGGGAACGATGCCCGGGTTTTGAGCCATATAGCCCTTCTCGTTTTCGGTGTTGTAGGTCACGGCGTCGCAGGTGCCCTGCAGCAGGTTCGAGAACACCGTGGGGACGGAGTCGACCGGGTTCTTGTGCACAACGCCCGGAATCTCGTCGATGACGGTATCGAGCATGGTGTCCTTTTGGCCGAGCACCGTGGCACCGCTGAAGTCGCTGAGCTTGGTGGCGTTCTGGTAAGGCGAGCCCTCTTTTACGAACAGGCCAAAGTAGCCAATGAAGTACGGGTCGGAGAAACCGACCGACTCCTCACGCTCGGGCGTGGCGCTCATGCCGGCGATGATGAGGTCGATCTGGCCGTTGTTGAGCGAATCGATAAGGCCCGAGAAGCTCTGCTTAACGGCGACGGGCTCGCCGCCGAGGGCCTTGCAGACGATCTTGGCGATCTGCACGTCGTAGCCATCGGCATAGGCGCCTTGCACGTTGTCGATGGGGATGGTGTACTCGCTGGCCTCGGAGACCTGCCAGTTGTACGGGGCGTAGGCCGCCTCCATGCCAATGCGGATCTTGTCCTTGCCGATAACGGAATCGGACAGGTCGTCGCGACCGCCACCCGTCGTGGGCTGAACTACTTCCAGCGTGGAGGGGCGCTGGCAACCGGCAAGTGCGCCGGCGACGACAGTAGCGCTCGCAGCGAGAGCGCTACCCAAAAAGATGCGACGGCTGCACACCGGTTGGCGCTGCGCATCGCGCTGTTGGGGAGAATGCATAATCTGCCTTCCCTGTTGAATCGTATGCTGACGACTTAACAGGATATACGCCAGCAACCAGCAGCGCAGCACAAGCTCGAAAAATTAATAGACACGCGGTAGTCATTGGGGACGCCGATGTTTTGGCAATGCCGGCGAGCGACGTCCAGAGCAAACAAGTGGCATGAAAAAGGCAAGGCATGACCAGAAGGTCTATGCCTTGCCTTTTGAATGACAACTTGTCGCTCTGGACGACGCGCAGCATCGACCGAGCGGCGGAACCTCTAGAGCAAGGTAACGCTAAAACTGCGCTTGTCCGTCTCGCCCGGGGCCAGGGTGATGGTGTTGACCTTGTGCTCAAAGACATCGTCCTCGGTGTCCATGGTGGTATGACCGGTCCAGGGCTCGAGCGCCACAAACGGAGCGTCGTTGGCGGCAGACCACACGCCAATGTACTTAAAACCCTCAAAGTCGATCTTGACGCCGTGGCCCGACTTGCGGCCGCGCAGCGTGAGCGTGGAGCCCGGAGTATCGGTGAACATGATGGCATCGTTATCGAAGCTGCGGTGCGTGATGGGCAGCACGTCCGAGTTATTGGGAGCCTTGTAGCTGCCCTCGAACGTCATAAGACCGTCGAGCGTGATGATGGGGGCCTCGTTGGTCCAAGCCTCGGTAAACGCCAGCTCGTAATCCTCGAATGCCTCGTCCTCGGCACCGGGAGCCGGTACGTTAAACGCGGGGTGGCCGCCCACCGAGAACGGCAGGTCCACGTCGCCGGTATTGGTGACGGCAAAGGTCTGGGTAAGCGTGGCGTCGCCGGTCAGGGCATAGGTCATGTTGAGCTTAAAGTGGAACGGGAACGCCTTGAGCGACTCGGGCGTATCGGTAATCTCGTACGTTACCGAGGAGCCGTCCTCCGAAACCTCGACCAGCTTGTGCTCGACAATGCGCGCGAGTCCGTGGCGCGGCATCTCGCAGGTGCCGGCCGCAGACGTTGCCGTGTTGTTGCGCAGCGAGCCCACAATAGGGAACAGGATGGGCGCGTGCTTGCCCCAAAAGGCCGGGTCGCCCTGCCACAGATACTCGTTGCCGTTGAGGGCAAGGCTCGTGAGCTGGGCGCCCATGGAATCGATGGCCGCGGTGAGGCCGCCGCGCTTGATGGTAGTGACGGTAGACATGCTACTTCCTCCAAAAATAAACAATAGTGTCGAGGGCTATTGTCCCACTCTTGGCGGCGGGACGGGACAGCAGGCGATTATTGAGTAGTCATAGCGGAATGAGCGGCGAGCACCTACTGGGTATCCACGTAAAGGTCGAACCCGCCCTGCGGTGTGGTGTCGACCGTGTCGGGCGCCTGTGAGTTAAAGCTCACGGGGACCATGCGCTTTGAGGCACGGAAGCGCGTGCCGTCGGTGGCGACGGGCGGTTCATCGACGGTGAGCTCGTAGTCGCCGGGCTTAAGTTCGATGCCGTCACCAGCGGAATTGACGTATTGATACTCGTCAATCGTCTGCCCTTTGAGCGTGCGCCCCACGATGTGGATGAGCATTTGGCTGTCGCCGCGCGCGGTGTCCCACGTCGCGCCGTCCTTGACCTCGACCGACACATGTACCGAGCGCGTGCGGCTGAGCGATTGCTCGACAGACATCTCGACCTTGGCGGCGTCTTGACGCTGCTGCTCGACATGGCTCCAAACGCTACCGATTGCCGAGCAGGCGATAACGCCGGCCATGAAGGCGATGAGGATGGGGCCGAGCGGAGAACGGCGGCCCGCGTCTTCCTCACGAGCCAGGTCGGGGCGATGTGTGGGCGCAGGCGCCTGGGCGCCTTGCGCGGGCACGTCGAGAATGCTGAAGGATGCCGTGCTGTCGGGGTCGATGGTGTGACGCGGCTGCGGGATCTTTGCCGGCGAGATGGACATGTCCGCCGGCTCACCGAGTGTGGCCGTGGCATCGGCCTTAGCCTCATCGGCCTCGGCTTGGGCCCAAGCCTGCTCAAAGGTCAGGGGTTCGGCGGCATCGGAGGCGGCATCAGGCTCGACAGCGGCATCGTTGCCGGCCTCGTCCTCGTCGCTCGACACGTCACGCGGCGTGGGCTCGTCCCACTCCTCGTCCGGAGCCTCACCCTCGCTATACCACCATTCAAAGTTATCGATATCCATACGGGGCGCCCCTTAGGCCTCGCAAATAAACACTCGCTAGTCTTATACCCCCAGACGGCACCGAAGCTCACCCGCGCCGGACACGAAAACCGTCACAACATTCGACGTTTTTCCTCGTTTTCGAGATTTTCATCGAATGTTGTGACGGTTTAGGCGGCAGCCACGCCGCGAATGTGACAAAGGGACTGTCCCTTTGTCACATTCTGTTAGAGTTGCAGGGATTGAATCCAGCTCATATAGCGCAACATGGGAGCAACTGCCTTGACCACCGCAACTTCGTCCACAACAGCATCAACCGCTGCCGCGCTTTCACCTGCGCGCACCAATCTTTGCCTGGCGCTGCTCGTGCTGTTGGGATTCTCGCTCGGCTGCTCCGAGTTCGTGGTCATCGGCATCGAAAGCGACCTAGCGACGGAACTCGGCGTATCGCTTGCCACCGCAGGCCAACTTATTAGCGTGTTTGCGCTTGTCTACGCCATCGCGACGCCGGTGCTCGCGCTCAGCACGGGGCGTTTTCGCCGCTACCAGCTGCTCGTGTGCTATAGCATCGTCTTTGTGCTCGGCAACCTGGTCATGGCGTTGGCGCCCAACTTCCAGGTGCTGTTTATCTCGCGCATTGTCCTGGGCTCTGTCTCGGGTGCGCTGCTCGCCGTGGGCGTGACGTACATCCCTGAGCTTCTGTCCCCGCAGCAAACTTCGCTTGCCATCTCGGTGGTATATGGTGCGTTTTCCGTGGCGATGGTCTTTGTGACCTCGATTGGCAAGTTTGTGGCCGACACACTCGATTGGCACGTTGCCATGTACGGCACGCTTACCTTTGCCGTTTTGATCTGCGGAGCGCTCATGGTGTTTATGCCGCGCGCTGGGCAAACCGATGAGCCCGCCACCTTTCGCGAGCAGGCGGGTCTGCTGCAAGAGCCGAGCATCATCACCGGCATGCTTATCTTTTTGTTTGGCGTGGGCTCGGTCTATGTGTTCTACGGCTACGTGACGCCTTATCTTGAGCAGGTGCTGGGCATGGGCACGGTCGAAGCCAGTACCACGCTTATGGCCTACGGCGTGTTCTGCCTGATCTCGAACATCCTGGGCGGATGGATCGATGCGCGCTTTGGCATGAAGGCGCTGCTGGTTACGTTTGTGCTGCAGGCGGCGGCATTGTTTGGGCTGTTTGCCGTAGGCGCTGCCATGCCGCTCGCACTTATCTTTGTCTTTAGCCTGGCGATGCTCATGTACCTGTTCTCGGTGTCGTGCATCACGCACTTTATGGACGTGGCTCGCAGCCGCCATCCCAAATCGATGGTGCTCGCGAGCTCGGTAGAACCCATGGCGTTTAATGTCGGCATTTCGTTTGGCACCGCGGTAGGCGGAACCGTGGTAAGCAGCATTGGCATTGCGTACGTGGGCGCCGTGGGCGCCGCGTTCTCGCTTGTGGCCTGGGTGCTCACGCTGGTGACGATTAAGTTGGCTCGCTGGGAGCGTCGTCGTCAATCAGCACAGCCCCGGATGCGGGCATAGGGGCAAACATAGTCCAAAGTGGCGAGCAACCGGTGAAAACCGTCCCATACGAGTAGTGTTTATCCGCCTGCAAGCTCCAGCAGTGCAATTTCGTGTACTTCAGATACACACTTTTCTACTATTTCGTGTATTCCAAGTACACGAAATGCGCGTGGGGTAACTCAAAGGCGGCGACAGACGCATTGCCTGCCGCTGCCTTCTACACCGGATTTTATAGATATGTGAGTCGCTTATTCCATGCCCAGCAGCTCGCGCATCTGGGTTGCGTAGTTAGAAGCCATGTTACCGTAGACAATCTGCACGCCGCCGTTAACATGCACGATGCCACGCGCTTCGAGCTTTTCGGTAAACTCGGCGTCATCAACCACCTTGTCACAGTCATTGAGCTGGATGCGCAGACGGGTGAAGCAGGCCTCGACAGACTTAATATTGTTGTCGCCGCCCACCGCCTCAACGATGGCGGGAATGAGGTCGCTGATCACGGTCTTGGGAGCCTTTTCGGCCTCATCGTCGGACTCTTCCTCGCGGCCGGGGGTCTTAAGGTCCTTCTTAAGAATGATGAACTTGAAGACGAAGTAGTACACCACGAAGTAGATGGGGCCGAGGAACAGGATAACCTGCCAGTTGGAACCCTTTGCGGCGCCCATGATGCCATTAAAGATCAACGACAAGAGCGGGCCGCCGAAGGACGCGGAACCGGCCACGTTGAACTGCAGGATATAGGTCAGCGCATAGGCAAGACCAGCCATGAGAGCGTGGAACACGTAGAGGATGGGCGCGATAAACAGGAAGGAGTACTCGAGCGGCTCGGTAATGCCGGAGAGGATGCAAGGCACCACGATGGCGATCATGAGCGCTGCAGTCTTCTTCTTGTTCTTGGGAAGTGCCGTCTTGTAGAAGGCGAGTGCAGCGCCGGGCAGGCCGAACATGGCGAAGATAACCTTGCCGTTCATGACAAAACGGCTGACCTCGATGTTAAACGGCGTGCTGGGAGAGCCCAGGATCGCGTTGTAGATATTGATAGCGCCCTGAACAGTCTGGCCGTCGATGGTCTCAACGCCACCGAGCGACGTGAAGAAGAACGGCAAATAGACAAAGTGATGCAGGCCAAAAGGCAGGAGCATGCGCTCGCCGGCGCCGTAGACAAATGCACCAAAGGCACCCGTAGTCTTGATGAACTCGGACAGCGCGCCGAGAGCGTTCTGAATAAACGGGAAAACAAAGGACATGACCAATGCGAGGATGCTGCACGAGAGCAGCGTTACCGCCGGAATAAAGCGCGTGCCGTTGAAGATGGAGAACACGGCAGGCAGCTCAATCTTGTAGTAACGGTTATGCAACCATGCGACGATTGCACCCACCAGAAGACCGCCGATAACGCCTGTGTCAAGCGTGGTGATACCGAGGATCGTGCTCTGGCCCGTCGTAAGATTCGCGGGATCGATAACGCCGGTCGCCGTAAGGAACGTGCCCATCACGGAGTTCATGCACATGTAGCCCAAAAAGCCACAAAGCGCCGCGGTAGCCTTCTCGGACTTGGCGAAGCCATAGGCGAGACAAATCGAGAAGATAACCGGGATGTTGTTCATAACGATGCCGGCTGCGGCCTTAAGAATCGAAAAGAAAATCGCAAAGCCCGGAGCAGCAAGCCAGGGAACAGCTGCCGTAAGGGTGGGGCTGGTAAAGGCATTACCAAAGCCCTGAAGGATGCCGGCGATTGGCAGAATCAGGACAGGCGTCATGAGGACTTTGCCCAGGCGCTGGAACTTTGCCAGCAGCTCGTCTTTGTTCATGGGATACCCCTCTTAAAGAAACGGGGCGTGCAGCTCTACAATCCACACGCCCCATAACAGTTATCATGCGCTGTAGAACTAGCTACTTAAGCTCCGGCCAGTAATCCTTATTGGCCTCGATGAGCTTATCGAGCACCTTACGCGCCTTCTTTGCGTCACCGACCAGACGATTAAGCGTGAGTGCCTGCAGGGCCTTCTCGTAGGAACCCTCCATCCAAGCCTCAACAGTCAGGCGCTCATAGGCGTACTGGTTCTCCATAAGACCGCGATAGAAGGTGCCGATCTTACCGACAGCGTAGGGCTGCGGGCCATTGGCGCCCACGCTTGCCGCGACCTCGACCATGGCGTCATCGGGCATACCCTCGATAATGCCGTTGTTGGGCACGATGACAATGAAGGTCTTGTTGGTGTTGCGATAAATGGCCGAGGTGATTTCCACGATCATATCGCCATGAGCATCGTTCTGCACAACCGAGGAGTTCTTTGCGGTGCCGACTTTGGCAACACGCTCGCACTCGGCGAACACGCGCTTCTCACGGCCGTTGATGACCTCGTCGGAGCGAGTGTAGTCGGGGTCGAGGTGAGCGACCTTGTACTCGGGATACAGATAGTACTGCAGATAAGTGTTGGGCAGATAGTCGGGGAAGTCCTCGAGCATGTCCTTGACCATGGCGTAGGTATCAAGCCAGGACTGGTCACGCTGCTCGGCATCGGCAGGAAGGAAGCCGTTCTTCTCCGTGTACTCCTTAATCTGCGGGACGAGGTCATGGCCCTCTTCATCGTAGATGTGCTTGAACCAACCGAAGTGATTGAGACCAAAGTACACGGGCTCCGTCTTGCTCATATCGCGACCGAGCAGGCGACCGTAAGAGCGCATGAGGTTAACGGGCTGGTCGCAGATGTTGAGGACGCGATGCTCATCGGGCAGGACGCGCTCGAGACCATATGCCACAATAGCAGCCGGGTTGGTGTAGTTGATAATCCACGCCTCCGGGCTATGAGCGCGAACATCGTTGACGATCTCAACCATGTCATGCATGGAGCGCATACCGTAAGCCATGCCGCCAGGGCCCACCGTTTCCTGGCCGATGATTCCCATATGCAGCGGAATCTTCTCGTCCTTGCTGCGCATCTCGTAGCCGCCGATACGAATCTGGCAGAGCACAAAGTCGACGTCGGTGTAAGCCTCGTCCTTATCGGTGGTGTAACCAAACTCCACACCGGGCTCCTCCTCAGCGAAGAGGATCTTGCCAAACTCGCCGATCGGACGCTGACGCTCGGCGTCGATGTCATAGAGCATCACGCGGTTCAGCGGCAGAATGTCCATGTGCTTGGTCAGGGCTTTAAGAATGCCAGGGCACCACGTGGAGCCGCCGCCAACGATCACAATATTGAGCTTATCCTTCATGTTCCGTCCCTCCAGGGTTGGCTGATCGGTGTTCTCGAAGACCTTGGGCTCCGCGGTTGTCCTCGGCTTGCTTCGTTTCGATTGATATTTTGCGACATGAGGTCATCTGAGAGTCTCCGTGTGGGCCAATGCGAAACGGGGACACATGATTTCGCTCACAACACAGATATGTGTAGGCAGACACGCACGTTTGCCCAGTTCATGGGCAATAGGCAATCTTGACCGATTACCGATTTCTCACCTGGCTACACAAAGCGGTACCATATATACGACGAGGTGCGAGGGGCTGAAACATCTTATGAAAGATCAAGAATCTTTTTATGATCATGTGCGAGCTGGCGAGAGCAAGCTCAACGATCTCGAAGGCGAGATCATGCGCTACATCATCGAGCTGCGTGATGATATTGACGATGTCACGCTTAAGAGCGTTGCTGAACGGTTCTTCGTCGCTCCCAATACAATCGTCAGGCTTGCCCACAAGCTTGGCTTCTCGGGGTTTACGGAGCTCAAACAATCGTATTCCGCCTCGCTCGACCGCAATCGATTCACTATCGAGGCACTTCCTCTTGATACCCAGCTCGTACAGACCAAAGATCTGCTTAACAACCGGGTCATCGATTCGGTTGTGAGTCTTATCCAGGACGCCTCGCATATCGTGTTCTTCTGCTCGGGCTTTTCGAAGTACCCGTGCCTCGAGATGGCTGAAAAGCTCAAAATTATGGGCAAGAATACCGACACGCTCAGTGAACGCCACGTCATGAGGCATTACGCAGAACTCCTCGGCAAAAACGACCTGGTCTTCAGCGTTTCCGTAAGCGGCGAGACGCAGGTGTCTATTGACGCCACATCGATAGCCAAAACGCGCGGATGCAAGGTCGTCACGCTCACCGGCTTTTCTCGAAATTCTCTCTCGAAACTAGCCGACTACCCTATCTACACCGTGCAAAAAGAAATCCGCTTGGGCAGCATGGACCTCGACAGTCGATTGATGTTCTATTACGTTTTCGAATTGATATTTGAGCGCTACTTCAAACTGGCCAAGAAATAAAACTTGGCATGCGCCCGGCTTCGACTCTTTAGCAGCCTTCTATATGAAAGGTATCGTTCTATGCAACGCGTACTGTTTGTCTGCCATGGCAACATCTGCCGCTCGACGATGGCCGAGTCGGTGTTTACCGAGCTGGTGCACCGCGCTGGGCGCATGGGCGAGTTTGTCATTGATTCCGCTGCGACCTCGACCGAGGAGATCGGCAACCCGCCACACCACGGCACCATTGCCAAACTACGCGAGGTCGGGATTCCCGTCGTCGCACATCGCGCGCGTCAGGTGCGTCGCGCGGAGTATGGCGACTGGGACCACATTGTCTATATGGACGACGAGAACGCCTGCGGCCTGCACCGTATCTTTGGCAAGGACCCCGATGGCAAGATCTCGCGCCTGCTCGATTGGACCGATCGCCCCGGCGACGTGGCCGACCCCTGGTACACCGGCAATTTCGATGCCACCTACCGCGATGTGCTCGCCGGTTGCACCGCTATGCTCGAGCAGCTGTAGACAAGCGAGGTCGCGAGCCACGTCTTCGGCGCGAAACGAGCGTGGATTTTCTCCCGCTTTGAGCGTTCGAGTGCGCTCTAAACGGGAGAAAATCCACACTCATGAATGTGACAAAGGGACTGGCCCTAGACCGGCTTGACCTCCAGCTTTATCCCCTCGGCACAGGAGTCACCCAAAACATCCGAAAGGGCCCAGGTCGCATATAGCGGCAAATAGAGAACCGCTCCGTTGCGCTCAACGTTGCCTCTCGAGAAAACAATCCCGAGCCTTACGCCATATTCAGCCGTATCAAGCACATGACCGAGCGCAGCGTGCGCGTGGTAATAGGAGCCCGATTTAACCTCGATCGGAACAGCCGTCCCATCCGGTCCGTCGACCACAAAGTCCACTTCACCGCGCTTTTTTGTCTGATAGTAGTAAAGCTGGCGATTTTGGGCAGCCAGCTGCTGGGCCACCACGTTTTCGTAAATGCCGCCCAGATTGGGCTCCTTGCTATCAAGATACGCCGCTTGGGCGACTCCAACGGGGTAGCGCGCCATCAACATGCCCGTATCCGATTGGTATAGCTTGAACTGCGATGGCCGTGCCGTCTTGAGCAGGGGCGACTTTGGCTCGGTTACGATATCGGCTTTGAGAGCAACGCCGGTATCGACAAGCCAGACAAAATCTCGCTGGTACTTCTCATAATGCGCCTTGGGGTCAATGGAATTGAGCACGAAACGCTTGTGTTCGCCCTCAAGCATAATGGGGAGCTGATCGTAGATGCTCTGCACCTGAAGGGCACGCCCGCTTGCATACTTGGAAATATCCCGTCGGTACTGTTCGTTGAGCCCGGACTGTAGCTGACGAACAGAGGCAAGGTCGCCCTGCGTGTCAAGGAAACGCTGCACGACCTCCGGCATTCCGCCGACAACGGTATAGGTCCTGAAGTTTGCCATCATCGCGTCATGAATGTAATCGGGAATGGGCCTCTCGCTGATACACGCGTCACGTATCGTTTGGCGAGCCCCCTCGCTCACTCCGGTTGCCCAGCAAAACTCCTCAAAATCGAGCGGGAACATCCTAAGCTCGTGGACATACCCCACGGGATAGGACCTGACGCCCTTGAACTGGGTCCCGAGCATTGACCCCGAAAACACCCAGCGGCACCTCCCGTCCTCAACAAGGAACTTTGCCATCGTCATGATGTCGGGGGCTTCTTGGACCTCATCGATAAACACAAGCGTTTTGCCTGGCGCAATCGACTTTCCCGAAAGAAGCGTCACCCTGCTGATGAAATCATCGGCATCCCGCGCCTCGAGAAGAGCATCTTTTGCCTGGCGATTTTCCATGAGGTTAAGCTCGATGTAGGTTGCATGGTTGGCTTTGCCAAATGCGCGAATCGAATAGCTTTTGCCGATCTGGCGAGAACCCGTAATGAACAAGGCCTTTTGCTCGGAAGACTTCAGCCAACGCTCCAGCTCTGCCGCTATTTTCCTGCGCAGCATAGGCCCTCCTCAGTGTCATCAAATGAAATGCAAAGTTTTATACGCTTGATTATCGATGAAATGCAGAGATTTGAGATTACAAGCACAATAGAAGGAACACCACCGGCGAATGTGACAAAGGGACTGTCCCTTTGTCACATTGCGCTCGACTATTCGTCGACGATCTCGGCAAGCCAGACGTTCAGCGTATCGACCTCGGGGCAGCAGAACTTTGCCGTACCAGGCTCGTTGCCGGGCACGGTTCCGCCATAGCGCAAGATATCGATATAGGGAAAGCCCACATGGCAGGCCATGGCGCACATCTTGCCGCGATCTCGGTCGAAGTCAAAAACGTCGCCCGGCTTGTGCCCGTGATGGCAGCGGCATGTGCCCAACTGGTCCACGCAACTCACGCGGATACGTGGACGCTTTCCACGCGGCGCGCCGAGCGGCTTGTTTTCGCCCGCAGGCTTGATGCCGCCCTCGTCGGCGTTACTCATGGTCGATCACATCCAGGCAGGCCTCGATGGGAAGGCCGGCCGATTTGTCCTCTTGGTCGGCATTGCGCTCGATAAGCTCAGCCACCACACGCATGGCATCGGACGTCGCGCGCTGCAGACTCCAACCTGCCATAACGCGGCCGACGAGCACCGCCGAGAACGTGTCTCCCGTGCCCGGGAAGTAGACCGGAATGAGCTCAAAGGGAATCGTAAAGTACTCCCCCGCCACATGGTCGTAACCGATAACCGCGTTCGTGCCATTGACTACGGCGCTCGTAATGACCACAGACTTGGCACCCAGCTCACGCACGGCGTCCACAAGGGCGCGGGCTTCATCGGGCGTAATTTGCTCGGCGATAGGCCTATCGGCAAGCAGGCACGCCTCGGTGTAGTTGGGAACCGCGTAGTCGGCGCACTCCAGCAGATGCCGCATAAGGCCAATCGTGGACTCGGGCACGCCCGCATAGAGCTTGCCGTTGTCGCCCATGATGGGGTCGACGAATACCTTGGTGCCCTTTTGCGCACGGCGGTGGCAAAAGTCCGAGATGATGCGCGTCTCTTCCTCGGTCACGATAAAGCCGGTCGAGATGGCGTCGAACTCAAAGCCGAGCTCCTCCCAGATAGCGAGGCTTTGGCGCACGTACTCCGTGGTGTCGTGGATGTAGAACTTGGGGTAGTTGAGCGTGTCGGAAACGAGCGCCGTCGGCAGGTTATGGATACGGTAGCCCATGTGCGACAGCACCGGCAGCATGGCAGAAAGCGCGACCTTGCCGTAGCCGCACATGTCGTTGATCAGCAGCAGCTGAGTGTTCTTCATGAGTGTCCCCCTCGGTTCGGGCGCGGCGCGGCAGCGCCACAGTGCGACTAAGTGTAGCGCAGGGGACGTTGCGAGCGGAGTCGAGCGGCACGAAGGGCAAATTGTTGCGGAAAGGTTTCGGAAACGAGGGGCTAGCTTGCTTCATTGCGGCTCATTTGCCGCCACTTATTCAGTGCCATTTCAAAACTATGCCGGATTACAGGGCTGAACCTGAATGAGCCAACCACACCCCCTATTTTCAAATCATAGCGAGCCTTCTACCTGCGGTTTTCTTTTTACCAATTTCGGCATGGTCGGCAATCCGTCATTCAGCCCCGTAATCCGGCATAGTTTTTAAGTTAGTCGTTGGGGACGTTCTTAAATGACTAGGCAAACAAGAACGTCCCCAACGACTATCCCAATAAGGGCAACGCCGATGTTTTGGCGAAGTCAGACACTATGACCCAATCCAGGGGCACGGAAACGACAGGAGCCCCCGCTCGT
>OLSJ01000236.1_pt1 | contig 49701 bp, 50 predicted proteins | sample 1672151 | NCBI WGS metagenome assembly OLSJ01 (sample SAMEA3136653, study PRJEB25190) | human gut metagenome | biome: human gut; feature: human-associated habitat; material: faeces | place: Austria | collected 2013 | reverse complement strand
GAGTTGCCGTTGTGCGTATGCCCCACGGCGGCTTCGATGGACGGTCCGTGCAGCGAGATTTCCGATGCCGATTTGCTGAGCGTTGCGAATGCGGTCTTTAGAAACGAGCGCAATATGGCTAACGAACAGGCCAAGGTGACCAAACAAAAGCTCGTGCAGCTCATGTGCGAGGCATAGCTTGGCGCTTGATTGATCTTGTGCAATCGAGGCGGCGATAGACCATAGGCTATTTGCCGCAAAGATGCGCCGCATGTAATTTGCCCAAGGCGTGGGCCGATAGCGTATCATTATCTCTTGCTTGTTTGCACTGCTCAGGGAGGGGCCGCGCATGGCGCAGGAACACGATCTGTTTGATGACATTATCGAGATCAGCAAGGGTTTCGACTTTCTTAAAAACCCGCTTGGCGGTGTGACCGATGCACTCGATCCGTCGGCGCCTCAATGGAATCCTGCTGACTACAAGGAGCGTCCGCGCGGCAACACCATTCCGTGCCTGACCTGCAAAAACGAAAAGAGCGACTGCACCGCGTGCATGGACGTGTGCCCGGTCAACGCTATCGAGGTCGAGGAAGACTCCATCGAGATCCTCGACTCCTGTCGCAAGTGCGGCCTGTGCGCCGCTGCCTGTCCGACCGAGGCGATCATCTCGCCGCGCCTGGCGCCCAAAAACGTCTACGACGACATTGTCTCTGCCGCTACGAGCCACGAGACCGCCTACGTCACCTGCACGCGCGCCCTCAAGCGCATGCCGCGCGAAAACGAGGTCGTCGTTGCCTGCGTGGGCGATATTACGGCCGAGACTTGGTTCTCGGTACTGGCGGACTATCCCAACGTGAGTGTGTACCTGCCGCTGGGCGTGTGCGATAAGTGCCGCAACACCGGCGGTGAGGATATTCTGGGCGAGGCGATTGCGAAGGCCGAGGAGTGGTCCGGCACGGGTATGGGCTTGGAGGTCGACCCCAAGAGCCTCAAGTGCCATAAGCTTCGCGAGTACGAACGCAAGGAGTACATGGAAAAGATTGCCCGCACCACGGGCCTGACGGTGACCAAGCTTAATCCGGCGACGGCGGCGCTGGCCTCGGTGACGCAAAAGCTCAAGGCCCATCGCCATCAGATTACCCAGCTGGAGCGCACGCTCAACAACATGTGCGGCACCACGACGACCAAGCGTCGCCGTTCGCTCACGCACGGGCGGCAGCTGGTGCTCTCGACGCTGCAAAACCACCCCGAGCTTGCCCAGAACATGCAGGTGAGCACGCCGGAATGCGATTTTGACAAGTGCACGTCGTGCGGCGAGTGCGTCAACGTGTGCCCCACGTTTGCCTGCGATTTGGTGGGAAGCGGTCGCTTTGCACTGGAGTCCACGTATTGCTTAGGTTGCGGAGCCTGCGTCAAGGTGTGCCCCGAGCATGCGCTTAAGTTGGTTGAGCAAGATGCATCCAACCTGGTCGTCGTCGATCCCGAGGCCGAGGAAAAGGCCGCCCAGAAGGCGAAGGCTCACGAAGAAGCTGAGAAGGTTAAGGCTGAGGCAAAGGCCAAGCTTGACAAGATGCTCGATCAGGTGGAGAAGCTCGCGGACTAGCTAAAAGAGCGTAAATGATGGCCGGTGGGATAGGTACTGCCCCACCGGCCAAAAAAGTTGCGGTGGAATAGTTCCTGTTTGGCCCTTAAGCTGGCCATTCTAGGAACTATTCCACCGCAACTAATAGATGGTTAGCTCATGCTGCTCTGATGGGTCTCGCTGCCGTTATTGCGGCGGGTGACCGTTTCGTGGAGTAAAAAGAAGCTGGGAACCTGCTTTGTCTCGGTGTATTCCATAAGGATACCGTCGGCGTTGTAGGTCTGTCCGCGTACAACAGCGAGTGCGTTAAAGTCGTCGAGATCGAGCACGCGTGCATCCTCGGGCGTGGGATGCTCAATCGTTACATCGCGTTTGCCCGTGGCAATCTTAATGCCAAGGTCTTCTTCGAGGTAACGATAGATCGAGTCGTTGACAATCTCGGGTGTCAGCCCCGGTACCTGTGAGCTTAGGTAATAGGAGTCGTCGGAGCACACGGCCCGTCCGTCTGCATAACGGATGCGTTTGGCACGCGTGAGCTCACAGCCTTCAGGAAACCCGGTAATCTTGGAGAGCGCCTTGTTACAGACGAGGAGCTCAAAGACAGTGGTAACCGTTTTGAGCTCAAAGCCTCGGCTGGCTGCGATTTCCTTAAAGGTCTCGAGTCCGCCGCCGCCACGACTCGTTTCGTCACTGATGTTGCGAATGACGCGCATGCCTTTGCCTTGCTGGGGGAGCACGTAACCATCTGCCGCAAGCATCGAGATGGCGCGACGGACCGTCATGCGCGAACAGTCAAACAGCTGCGTGAGCTCAGTCTCCGAAGGCAGATAACTCTGATAGGCGTATGTGCCGTCGTCAATCGACTGCTTCACGTTGTCATAAATAGTTTGGAAGATGGCTCGCGCCATGACGGTCTCCTAGAGCTGAGTGCGTGAACGACGGATGAGGGCCGTCCGCGCAGGTGTCAATCGATTTACTTGCTGGGGTCGATTATGTATTTACCCATGGCACGCAGAGCTGGGTCTGACAGGATGGCGCCGAGTTCGTCGAGGGAAGCCACCTTGGCGACCATCGAGGATACGTCAAGCCTGCCAGAGTCGATGAGCTCGAGCGCGCGACGCTGCGTATAAGGGTTGATGTAGGACGAGGTAAGCACAAGCTCCTTCTGGAAGACCTCGAAGGGCTTGACGGTGATCGTCTCATCGGGCTTGGTGAGGCCGAACATCATGACCGTAGCCTTGTGGCCGGCGATCTGGATGGCCTGCTCGATGGTGACGGGCTTGCCAACACACTCGATAACGACATCGACGTTGCCGACGCCCTCCTGCTTCAGGCGGGCCGGGACGTCCTCGTGGATGGAATCAATTGCCAGGTCGGCGCCGAGTTTGAGCGCAACCTCGCGCTTGCCTTCGACAGGCTCGAGCAAGACAACCTTGGTGGCGCCGGCGTTTTTAGCAAGCTGCATCATGAGCAGGCCGATCATGCCGCCGCCGATAACGACAACTGTGCTGCCGGGCTTGATGTTGCACATATCGATGCCGTGCAGACAGCACGCCACGGGCTCGGTCATGGCACCCTGCTCGAAGCTGGTGTGCTCGCCCAACTTGTAGACTTGCTGCATATCGACGGAGCAGTACTCGGCAAAGCCGCCGTTAACGGTGGTGCCGTAACCGGTCATATGCTCGCAGTAGTGGTTGATTCCGTCGCGGCAGGGTTCGCAGCAGCCGCAGGGATGGTTTGGGTCGATGCACACGCGATCGCCCGGTTTAAAGCCAGCGACGTCGCTGCCCACGGCCTCGACAACGCCCGCAAACTCATGACCAAGGATCGTGGGCGGGGTAACGTCGGCTGCACCCTTGTCGCCTTCATAGATATGAACGTCGGTACCGCAGACGCCGCAAGCTTTGACGTTGATCAGAACGTCGCGCCTGCCCACGGTCGGCTTTGCCGATTCCTCGACTCTGAGGTCGTGCTTTCCATAGAAGACCGCGCTTTTCATGGTGACTCCTTAACGTGGCGGTGAATGTTGTAATGAAGTATAGGCATGTATATAGATATAGACAAGCACATCTAGACAAGTAGAAAAGAAATTTAAAATGCATCCATCAGCTATGTCAGATTTAGCAGGCGAAATACCGGATACGGCCAATAATCAACCGTTTACCGACCGTAGTATTAATGCTAACTTGTATAGATAAGTGATGTGATAAAACGTAAGTGCAAGAAGTCAGGGAAGCGGGCCCACCCGTCCTATTGCACGAGGTACACGCAAACGGCGCGTCTGCGGTCTCGAGTGAAGCCAAAACCGCAGCGCTCCGAATGAAGAGAGGGGGATTCCCCGTCATGATGCAAAAGATACAACGTTTCGGCGGTGCAATGTACACGCCTGCAATTCTTTTCGCATTTTCCGGAATCGTCGTCGGCCTGGGTACGTTGTTTACCACCGAGGCGATCTTTGGCGAGATGGCCACAGCGGGCCATCTTTGGTTTGATTGCTGGAATGTGCTGCTCCAGGGTGGTTGGACGCTCTTTAACCAGATGCCGTTGCTGTTTTGCGTAGCGTTGCCAATCTCGCTCGCGAACAAGCAGAACGCTCGCTGCTGCATGGAGGCTTTGGCCATCTACCTTACCTTCAACTACTTTGTAAGCACAATCTTGGGTCAGTGGGGCCCTGTCTTTGGTGTCGACTATTCTGTCGAGGCGGGCAGCGGTACTGGTCTTGCCACTATCGCAAGCATCAAAACGCTTGACATGGGCATCATGGGCGCGCTCATTATCTCTGGTATCGCCACGATGCTGCATAACAAGTTCTTCGACACCGAACTTCCTGAGTGGCTGGGCGTGTTCTCGGGCTCCGTGTTCATCTATATGATCGGTTTCTTCGTTATGGTTCCGGTCGCTCTTATCGCCTGCCTGGTATGGCCGCATGTTCAGACTGCTATCGCCGCCTTCCAGGGATTCATCCTTTCCGCCGGTACGTTTGGCGTGGGCGTCTTTGCTTTCTTCGAGCGCCTGCTGATCCCTACGGGCCTGCACCACTTTATCTATACGCCGTTCTATTACGACAACGCGGCGGTCAACGGCGGCATCTTTGCCGCTTGGGCCAACATCCTGCCCCAACTGGCTGCCGATCCGAGCGTTGCTCTTAAGGATGCCGCACCCTGGGCTGCCTATACCTGCCCCGGATGGACTAAAGTCTTCGGCTCGCTCGGCGTCGCCATTGCGTTTTATATGACCGCCAAACCCGAGCGCAAACAGCGCGTCAAGACTCTGCTGATCCCGGTCACCCTTACCGCCATGCTCTGCGGTATCACCGAGCCGCTTGACTTCACCTTCCTGTTCATCGCGCCCGGCCTGTTCGTCGTCCACTGCGTGCTCGGAGCGCTCGGCTGCATGGCTCAAAACCTCCTTGGCGTCGTGGGCATCTTCGACGGCGGCATCATCTCGATGCTCTCGTGGGACTGGCTGCCCCTTTGGGCCGCACACGGTCTGCAGTACGCCATCTCCATCCTTGTCGGTCTGTGCTTTACCGCTCTTTGGGTCGTGGTCTTCCGTTTCCTGATCGTCAAGTTTGACTTTAAGACGCCCGGTCGCGAGGATGACGATGTTGAGGTCGAGCTCAAGTCCAAGGCCGACTACAAGCAAAAGCAGGGCGGTGCTGCTGCTAGCAAATCGGTCGCTCAGAGTAAGGATGATGAGCGCTTGGTGCTTGCCGAGAACATCCTCGATCTACTCGGTGGCACGGATAACGTCATCGATGTAACTAACTGCGCTACCCGTCTGCGCGTTAACGTCAAGGACAAGAGTGTCGTTGCACCCGAGGCTTCCTTCAAGGCGATCGGTACGCATGGCTTGGTGGTCCAAGGCCAGTCAATCCAGGTCATCATCGGCCTTGACGTCCCGCAGGTTCGCGAGAAGTTCGAGAGTCTTCTGTAAACCATCGTCCATCGAAACAATCGGCCTTGCAGAGCCGGTACGCACCGCAAGGCCGATTCTAGAGATAAAAAACTCCACTTCTAGGTAACAATTCCAAACCGTGCAGGCCGCGTACGGGGATGGATTGAGCAAGCGGCCAGAATGAGGAGGACATCATGTCCAAGAAAAACTATGCCGTGACCATTGCCGGCGGTGGCTCTACCTTCACCCCGGGCATCGCTCTGATGCTGCTTGAGGAGCGCGACCGCTTCCCGGTCAACAAGGTGACCTTCTACGACAACAACGCCGAGCGCCAGGAGATCGTGGCAAAGGCCTGCGAGATCTACTTCCACGAGAACGCCCCCGAGGTTGAGTTTAGCTACACCACCGACCCCGAGACCGCATTCACCGGTACCGACTTCGTCCTTGCTCACATCCGCGTTGGCCTGTACGCCATGCGTGAGCTCGACGAGAAGATTCCTCTCAAGTACGGCTGCGTTGGCCAAGAGACCTGCGGTGCCGGCGGTATCGCCTACGGCATGCGCTCCATCGGTGGCGTCATCGAGATCCTCGACTACATGGAGAAGTACAGCCCCAACGCCTGGATGCTCAACTACTCCAACCCCGCGGCCATCGTCGCCGAGGCCTGCCGCGTGCTGCGCCCCAACAGCCGCATCATCAACATCTGCGACATGCCGATCGACCTTATGGATAAGATGAGCCGTATGTGCGGCATCAAGGATCGTCGCGAGCTGCAGTATAGCTACTACGGCCTCAACCACTTTGGTTGGTGGAGCAAGATCTACGACAAGGACGGCAACGACCTCATGCCGCAGATTAAGGAGCACATGGCTAAGAACGGCTACCTGGACGGCATCGAGCACGAGGCCGGTAAGGAGCAGCATGTCGAGGAGAGCTGGATTCACACCTTCGGCAAGGCCAAGGATGTCTATGCTGTCGATCCCGAGACGATTCCCAATACCTACCTCAAGTATTACCTGTACCCGGACTATGTCGTCGAGACGTCTGACCCCAACTACACTCGCGCCAATGAGGTTATGGACGGCCGCGAGAAGAAGGTCTTTGGCGCTTGCCGCGACATCATCGCCAAGGGTACGGCTAAAGACGGCGGCTTTGAGCCAGATGTACATGCCAACTACATCGTCGACCTTGCCTGCGCACTGGCCGAGAATACGCTCGAGCGCTTCCTGCTGATCGTCCCCAACGATGGCGCTGTGCCCAACTTCGACCCGACGGCCATGGTCGAGGTGCCTTGCATCGTCGGTTCCAACGGCTTTGAGAAGATCTGCCAGGGCCCGATCCCGCAGTTCCAGAAGGGCCTGATGGAGCAGCAGGTTTCCGTCGAGAAGCTCGTTGTCCAGGCTTGGGTCGAGGGCAGCTACCAGAAGCTCTGGCAGGCGCTCACGCTCTCCAAGACCATTCCTTCGGCAAGCGTTGCTAAGCAGATCCTGGACGAGCTCATCGAGGCCAACAAGGATTTCTGGCCCGAGCTTAAGTAAGGACTACTGTCTCGAACCCTCACGCATCTCTGCTTCATTTGCGCCGCCGCGGTGTCCGGATTCGCCCGGATGCTGCGGCGGCGCTATACTTATGAAGTTTGAAGTACCTGTACCAAAAGGAGCTGTCGTGTCCCTTTCCATCGGTATCGTGGGCCTGCCCAACGTGGGCAAGTCGACGCTGTTCACCGCGCTTACTAAAAAGACCGGCCTTGCCGCCAACTACCCGTTCGCTACGATCGACCCCAACGTGGGCATCGTCGACGTGCCCGATAGCCGTCTGCAAAAGCTCGCCGACATCGTTAACCCGGGTCGCATTGTGCCGGCGACGGTCGAGTTCGTCGACATCGCAGGCCTGGTGAAGGGCGCCAACGAGGGCGAGGGCCTGGGCAACCAGTTCCTGGCTAACATTCGCGAGACCGACGCTATTTGCGAGGTCGTGCGCTACTTTAAGGATCCCAACGTTATGCGTGAGGTGGGCCGCACGGGCGAGTTCGTCGATCCCGCCGGTGACGCCGACACCATCATGACCGAGCTTATCCTGGCCGATATGGGCACGCTCGAGAAGCAGCTGCCCAAGCTCGAGAAGGAGGCCAAGCGCGACAAGGAGCTCATGCCCAAGTTCGAGGTCGCCAAGCGCCTACTCGCCTGGCTCAACGAGGGCAAGCGCGCCGCGTCCATGGAGATGACCGACGAGGAGCGCGCCGCTGCCAAGGGCCTGTTCCTGCTCACCATGAAGCCCATCCTGTATGTGGCCAACGTGGACGAGGATATGCTCAACGACGACCTGGCGCCCATCGATGGCGTCAAGCCGCTGCCCATCTGCGCCAAGATCGAGGCCGAGCTTTCCGAGCTTGATCCCGAGGACGCGGCCGACTACCTGGAGAGCCTTGGCTTGGAGCAACCCGGTCTGGACGTGCTCGCGCAGGCTGCCTACAAGCTGCTCGGCTTGCAGTCGTTCTTTACGGCCGGCGAGATGGAGGTCAAGGCCTGGACGGTTCGTCAGGGCGCGACCGCCCCGCAGGCCGCCGGCGTCATCCACACCGACTTTGAGCGCGGCTTTATTAAGGCCGAGGTTATTGGCTACGACGACTACATCGAGCTCGGCGGCGAGCAGGGCGCTAAGGCTGCCGGCAAGCTGCGTATTGAGGGCAAGGACTATGTCATGGCCGATGGAGACGTCGTGCACTTCCGCTTTAACGTGTAAGGACGACGCATATGTTTAAATATGGTAAAAAAGCCGGCTACATGGGCGTCGCGCTGCTCGTGCTTGCGGTGCTTCCGCTGGTGGTTGCAGCGTGTGTTATCCCCAACATTGGTCCCGAGGTGGCAACAAAGTTTAATGCCGCCGGCGAGGTGACGCGTTGGGGCAAGAGTTACGAGCTACTGGCGCTGCCGGTGCTCAACCTGCTGCTGAGCGTGGCGACGTACTTTACGGCAGGACGCCAGGCTAAAAACAATGATGACTCCGCTGCCATGGCGCGCATCGTGTGCGAGCGCTACCTGCGCAACGGCTGCATCACGGGCGTGTTTCTCAACGTGATCAACGTTTACTTTATGTACTCGGCGATTACCGGAACGGGCTTTGGCTTTGGTTTCTAGCTTGTCCTTTTAGGCAACGAGCCTGCACACATATTCAATGGCTGCTGCGAGGCCGCCGCTCGATCGTGGTTTAAAGACCATGTCGGCGGCGGCCTCGTTTTCGTATCCGGCGCCGCGAAGGGCGAGTGCGATACCGGCTTCCAGGAGAAGGGGCAGGCCACGCTGGCTGGTTGCGATTACGGCAGCCTGATTGAGCGAGCAGCTGTGCGCTTGGCATTGGATGGCAAGTTCACCTTGCGCCGGGCAAGGGACCAGAACGGCGGCGACGCGACTTGATAGCAATGCAAATGCTGTGCGCTCATCGGGCGAGAGACATTCTGCTTCAACGACGACGAGCTTGGGCGGTGCGCTGTTTGTGCGAAGCGTGGCTCGGTACGTGCGGACCGAAGAACCCGACATAGAAAACTCCTGTGTATTCGGCAAAACGTAAACTATAGTTTACGTTTATGTTCGGCTCCATTTCAAACTCGGCTGCATGGACGAACGTGCGAAACAGATTCTTGGCAGGCGGGTCGAAGAGACACGCAGGGACCTTGGTATCTCCAAGGTTGATTTTTGTGTGGCGACAGGAATCAGCCGACCCTACCTCGACCGAATCGAAGATGGGACGGCAAATTTCACGCTCAAGGTTCTATTTAAGATCGCGCCCGCCCTTGGCATGACGGTGTCAGAGCTTCTCGAGGGTATCGAATAGGGCGTTCCCCGCTGCTATTTGACGCTCTTTGGGCGGGTCCCCCTGGTTGCGATGTGCAAAATCGCGAGTATTCAGCACCAGTTCGGCCGTAGATGGTAGCTCGAGCGGCTGGCTTTGCCTTTTTGACAGTAGATAATCCACACGCAAAATAAAAATGAGGAATAAATATTTATTAGACGGACCCTTCGTCCTAAAAGTTCGTCTAATAATCGGCCGATTCTATGTCTCCGGCGGAGAAATTGCAGAATACTCCGATTTTTGCACGGCCCGAGGGGGACCACCTGTCGTTTGAGGCTGCGATAAGTGGAACTGCCTTAGGGATTACGTCATCGGGATGCGGTCGTGGTTGACTTGGCTGTAGAACAGGCGCTGAATCTCTGCCGCGTCACGTGACTGGCCGAGTGCCCACATGGTTTTGGCCACGAGCGTCTCGGTGGTCATGTCATCGCCGCGCAGAATGCCCGGATGATCGGCGTAAGCGCGGCCGACCTCATAAACGCCCAGATCGAGGCCCTCTTCGGGGACCTGCGTGGTCATAACGACGGTGCGACCCGAATCGACCCAGCGGAAAATTGCCTCCTGGAATGACTCGCCGGACTCGCCAAACTCGGGAATACCGCCAATGCCAAAGGTCTCAAGAATTACAGCATCGTAGCTATCGGCTAGGGCGTCCAGGATACCCGGGTTCACGCCGGGCGTAAGCTTAAGGACAAACACGCGCGGGTCGATGCTGTCGTAGAAACGCACCGGGTTTTCGCCCTGATGAGTGCCGTGGAGCCCGTTGCGCACGATGCGGTCGTTGCGGATGTAGGCAATGGGCGGATAGTTGACGCTAATGAACGCGTTAAAGCTCATGGTGCGCTGCTTGCGGGCGCGCGTGCCGGCAATGGCGACGCCGCCAAACACGATCGAGACGTCGTGCGAATGCTCGTCGAGCGCATAGAGCAGACTCTGGTACAGATTGAGCTTGGCGTCGGTAAAAGGGTTGCCCATGGGCTTTTGCGAACCGGTAAGTACGATGGGCTTGGGGCTGTCCTGAATCAGATAGGAAAGCGCCGCCGCGGTGTAGCTCATGGTGTCGGTGCCGTGCAGAATCACGAAACCGTCGTGATCGGCATAGCCTTCGACGATGACATCGCGGATGCGCATCCAGTCGCTCGGGCGCATATTGGTACTGTCGATGTTCATGGGCTGTACCACGTCGAGCTCGCAGAGGTCCGAGATCTCGGGGACGCTCTGGGCGAGCTCCTCACCGGTCAGGGCGGGGGAGAGGCCGTTGCCGTCCTCGGTCGATGCGATGGTGCCGCCCGTGGCGATGAGAAGGATGCGCTTCATGCTGGTATTCCTATCGTATTTGCCGCCGCAAGGGCGGAGTCGTTCGGCAGTATTGTGGCACAGGGCGTCCAATGTTCAAACGTATTACATCATCTGTAACGTTTGGTAACACTTCAATTGCCGTCAAATAGGGGCCCAGATCGTGCGTTTGCCGTGCGCTGATGGCTGCGAGGGACGAGAAACCCCATATAACGTGTACACTATGGAGGTTATTTTCGTTCATTCACGCGGGTGGGCACCGGCTCCCCGCCAACAAGAGGGGGAAACCATGGATCAAAAGGCTTCCGCAAAGGTCCTCGTACTCGACTTTGGTGCGCAGTACGGTCAGCTCATTGCCCGTCGCGTCCGCGACCTCAACGTGTATTCCGAGATTGTCCCCTGCGACATCTCGGCCGACGAGATTCGCGATATGAACGCCTCCGCGCTCATCCTTTCTGGCGGCCCGGCCTCCGTGTACGCCGAGGACGCTCCGTCCATCGATCCTGCCATCTTTGACCTGGGCCTTCCCGTCCTGGGCTTCTGCTACGGCCATCAGATCACGGCCGTGACGCTCGGCGGCAAGGTCGGCCACTCCGAGGTGGGCGAGTACGGCCGCGCCACCATCACGCGCACGGCCGGCGCCAAGCTCTTTAACTCCACGCCTATGGAGCAGACCGTGTGGATGAGCCACCGCGACGCCGTTTCCGAGGTGCCCGAGGGCTTTACCGTTACCGCCAGCACCGACGTGTGCCCGGTTGCTGCCATGGAGTGTCCCGAGCGCAAGATCTTCACCACGCAGTTCCACCCCGAGGTCAAGCACTCCGAGTACGGTCAGCAGCTGCTGAGCAACTTCCTGTTTGAGATCTGCGGCCTGGAGCCCAACTGGAGTATGGACAACCTGGTCGAGACCATGACGGCCGAGTTCCGCGAGAAGGTCGGCGACGACCGCGTGATTCTGGCCCTGTCCGGTGGCGTCGACTCCTCCGTCGTGGCTGCGCTGGGCGCTCGCGCCGTGGGCAAGCAGATGACCTGCGTGTTCATCAACCACGGCCTGCTGCGCAAGGGCGAGCCCGAGCAGGTGGAGGAGGTCTTCACCAAGCAGTTCGATGTCGACTTTATCCACGTTCACGCCGAGGACCGTTATGCCGAGCTTCTGGCCGGTGTGACCGAGCCCGAGGAGAAGCGCCGCATCATCGGTACGCAGTTCTGGAAAGAGTTCTTTGCCGTGGCGCAGCAGCTCGAGACCGATGGCAAGCCGGTCAAGTACCTGGCTCAGGGCACCATCTATCCCGACATCATCGAGTCCGGCGCTCGCAAGACGGGCGGCAAGACGGCCACCATCAAGAGCCACCACAACCTGATCCCGTTCCCCAAGGGCGTGCACTTCGACCTCATTGAGCCGCTCGATCATTTCTTTAAGGACGAGGTCCGCGCGCTTGGTCTGGCGCTCGGCCTGCCGGGTCACATCGTGTTCCGCCAGCCCTTCCCGGGCCCGGGTCTGGCCATCCGCATCATCGGTGCGGTCGATAAGGAGAAGCTCGAGATCCTCAAGAACGCCGACGCTATCGTGCGCGAGGAGCTGGATGCCTACAACCAGCGTCTGTTTGAGCAGACCGGCGAGCGCAACTCCGAGCACAGCTGCTGGCAGTATTTCGCGGTCCTGCCTGACATCAAGTCCGTTGGCGTTATGGGCGACGAGCGCACCTACCAGCGCCCGATCATCCTGCGTGCCGTCGAGTCCAGCGATGCCATGACCGCCGACTGGGCCAAACTGCCTTACGACGTCCTGGCCCGCATCTCCGGCCGTATCGTGGCCGAGGTTCCCGGCGCCAACCGCGTGTGCTACGACATCACGTCCAAGCCGCCCGCGACCATCGAGTGGGAATAGTAAATAGCTCTTTGCGAGGGAGGTCGGATGCGGCCTCCCTCGTTTTTTATTTGCGTGCCATGGATGCTTGTGCATTGTGGTGTATGTGGTACATGCAAACCAGCCACGCAATCTCTCAAGCTGTTTAGCTGGGATTATTGTTTGCTGGTTTTTTTAAAGTGTTTTCAATTACCGAAGCAACGCCATCAATTTATTTCTAATTAATGCTGACCGGCAGATTGTGTCCGCCCGCAAGAGGCCGCTCGGAATGGTACTCAAAATGTACTCACGACGTTTTGAGTATCGATTTGCTGGTACTCACAGACGGTAAAAACGACTGTCTACCTCGATATATTCGTTATCCCCAACGATTCGTCAACGAATACTGACTAGTGATTGAGTGATGCATGGCTCAAATTGGTATACGTAATTACGTAATTACGTATTCTGAAGTAAAATGATTTCGGTCAATTAAGGAACGTAGAACAGGTCAATTCGGAGGGGCGACCATGGAGGAAGATCAGGCTGTTCATGCCGAAAGGGAGCTAGATAAGTTCACGCTCTCGATAACCCGCGAGGATAAGCGGGCTCTTAAGTCCTATGCCGCGCGCCAGGATAAGACGGTGGCTAAAGTCCTGCGCGAATGGATTGACGAGAAGTGCAAGGGGGAGAAGTGATGTCTCAGACGGCGCAAGCAGTCGTTCAGAACCTTGTTGATCGCGCTGTCAAGCTGGGCGATCGTCAGCTCGCTGCCGACATCCGCGCCTTTGCTGCGCAGCGCCAGTTTGGGCTTGTATTTGAACACAACCGTCCAGAGCGACTTCGCCTTTATGGCAAACCTATCATGGAGGGCGATGTCGTACAGGTGCTTCCCGAGCGTGGTAAAAAAGAGGACTCTAGCTCCCAACTGCTATGGTTGGTAAATGCCGTTCGGGGGGGGTTGCTGATCTAAAGCCATATCAATCGCCCTCATATGACGAAAACGAATGTGAGCCCCGCTCCGTTGCTGTCGACGATGTCGTGCCTGTTGCTGAATATGACCAGCCGATTTATGCTGGCCTCAAAGAGACTGGGCGTGTCGAGCGCGCTGGCGATAAGCCCTATCAAGTAGTCATTAACGGCGAAAACTACCATGCTCTTGAAACCTTGGCCTTTGCCTATGCAGGCAAAGTGGACTGCATATATATTGACCCGCCCTATAACACTGGCGCCCGCGACTGGAAATACAACAACGATTACGTCGACGGCTCCGACGCCTATCGCCACTCCAAGTGGCTTGCCTTCATGGAGCGCCGCCTCAAGCTTGCCAAGCAGCTGCTCAACCCCAACGATTCCGTACTCATCGTGACGATCGATGAGAAGGAGTACGCAAGGCTTGAGCTTCTTTTAGAGAGCGTTTTTCCCAACGCGACCGGTATCCAGACGGTTTCAATCACCATAAACAAGAACGGGGTCGCCCGCGGCAACCAGTTCAAGAGAGCTGACGAGTACGCTGTCTTTTGCTTTTTTGGCACCGCCGCGCCGTGCCAAGTGGACCGCAGACTCTATTCCGTTGAGTTCGGAGAACTTGAGGGAAAAGTGGCTGATGACGCGTCGAGCAGCCGCTCCCAACGTAAAGTACGTTGGGAGCGGCTGCTGAGGGGCGGTCCCAATGCCGCTCGCACCGCAAGGCCGAACCTCTTCTATCCCATCTATATCGATGAGGAGACCGCGACCATTAAGGAGCTCGGCGCTTCTCTCCCCCTTGAACAAGACTGGACAAAGATACCGACAAAAACGGGTCTCAGGGCAGTTTGGCCTATTAGGACCGATGGCCGAGAGGCGACTTGGAGGATCTCCCAGAATGCTCTACAGGCCAAGCTTGATCGCGGGTGCGCAAAAGTAGGTGAGTACAACAAAAAGAGTGATCGGTACTCCCTCCTTTACCTAGGAGATTCCCAAGAGGAGCGTCTCAAGAATGGAGAAATTAAACTCATCGGCAAGGCTGAGGATGGGTCCTTGCTTCTCGAAGAGCAGGGAGAGCGCTCTGCCATTCCAACAACTGTTTGGAGTGGCACGCAGTTCTCTGCCGGTGAATACGGGAGCCGATATATCAAAAAGTTCATCGGCGATAGGCGCTTCACATTTCCAAAGTCCCTTTATGCGACCGAGCTCTCAATCGCTTCCGTTGTTGCCGACAAGCCCGACGCCCTTGTAGTCGATTTCTTCTCAGGATCGGGCACCACGGCACATGCCGTTATGCGCTTGAACCATCAGGACGGCGGGCGCAGGCGCTCCATCAGCGTAACGAATAACGAGGTCTCCGAGGACGAATCCAATAAGCTCACCAAGCGCGGTCTTCGTCAGGGCGACCCCGAATGGGAGGCACTGGGCATCTGCCAGTACGTTACCAAACCACGCGTCACGGCGGCCATCACGGGCAAGACGCCCGAGGGCGATTCCATCAAGGGTGACTACAAGTTCACCGACGAGTTCCCCATGGCCGACGGCTTCGAGGAAAACGCCGTCTTCTTTGACCTCACCTACGAAGACCCGGACGCCGTCGAGCTGGGCGTGGCCTTCGAGGAGATCGCGCCCCTGCTCTGGCTGCGCGCTGGTTCGCGTGGCAGCATCATCAAGCACGAGCAGCCGGGCTTTGCCATGGCCGACGCCTACGCCGTCCTCTTCGACTTTGCTTCGGTCGGCGCTTTCATAGACGCCGTCAAGCAGAATGCCAGCATAGGGTGCGCCTATGTGATCACGGACGACACGGCTCGATACGCCTCCGTCAAGGCACAACTGCCTGGGCTCGACGTCGTCCGCCTGTACGAGAACTACCTGCAATCGTTCAAGATTGCCGCCGAGGATGCGGTGAGGTAAACATGAGAGTCGAACTTAAGGATTTCCAAGCCGGTGCGGTCGCGACCTTGGCGAACAAGTTGCAGTCGATGCGCCGACGCTACGAGCAGGACGGCGAGCTGTCCTCGATATGCCTCGCATCCCCCACGGGCTCAGGGAAGACGGTCATGTGCGCGGCGACGATCGAAGCGCTCTTCTTCGGAGACGACGACCTGGGCCTCATGCCCGACGAGAATGCCGTCGTTCTTTGGCTCTCGGATTCCCCGAGCCTGAACGAGCAGACGAGCGTTCGCTTCTCAAACGTGGCGGACAAGCTGGCAGACAGCATCCTTGACAGGCGCCACCTGGTCACAATTACCAACGACTTCGGAGCTGCGCACGACATTCTCGAGCCGCGCCACGTCTATTTCCTCAGCAAGGACCTACTCAGTAAGAACGGCCTGCTCACCAAGGGTAGTGAGGCCAACTCCGGCCGCGTGTTCTGGGACATCCTTGACCGCACCATCAGGGACCCGGAGCGCAACCTCTATCTGTTCATAGACGAGGCCCATCGCGGTCTGGGGGCCAATGCCTCGAGCGAGCGCGGCACCGCGACGATCTACGCCAGCCTCATTGATGGGCTCGACGGCCGTGCAGCGATGCCCATCGTCGTCGGGGTCTCTGCCACGCCGCAGAGGTTCGAGGCGGCCATGGACCAGCGCGCCGATCGCGTACGTATGCCAAAGGTCGCTGTGACCCCTCGCGAGGTCCAGGAGTCAGGTCTGCTCAAGGACATCATCGAGTTGCGCGTGCCAGAGAAGGACGACCCGGTCGAGCACCAGTACCTCACTATGGCGTGCGAGCGCTATGCCCTGACTTGCCGCGAATGGGGCGAGTACTGTGCCCGTGAGGGCGAGAGCCCCGTCAACCCGCTGCTGCTCATCCAAGCGGCGGACAACGTGAGCAACTCGGCCCTGGCTGAGATGTGCGACCAGATCACGGGCCTGGTCCCCGGCCTTTCCGAGGCGATGTCGTTCGCCAACGTCTTCGGCGAGCATAAGGACATCGCGGCGGGAAAATATCTCATCCCCTATGTCGAGCCCGAATTCGTGCAGGATACCTCGCACGTCCGCGTCCTCTTCGCCAAGGAGGCCGTCTCCAACGGATGGGACTGCCCGCGAGCGGAGGTCATCTTCTCGCAGCGCAGGCGCTCAGACTCGACCTATATCGCACAGCTCGTGGGACGTATGGTACGCACCCCGCTCGCGCGGCGCATCGAATCCGATGATCTTTTGAACTCCGTCGCCTGCTACCTGCCCCAGTTCAATCCCGAGAGCACTCAGGACGTGGTCGACTACCTCATGGGCCGCAAGGACGACATGGGCGAGAGCTCCATCGGCAAGCAGAACATCGTTCTCAACCCCGTGACCATCACGGCGGCTGCGCCCAAGTCCGAAGCCGACTACCAACAGGAGCTCAAGGCGTACGAGGAGAACGAGAAAGCCATCGAGGCGGCGCGGCAGGCACAACCCGGCTACCAGGCGCCGCTTGCCGGCATCGCGATTCAGGAGCCGTTGGACATGCAGGGAGCGCAGCCCTCGCTTGCCTCGGCGGTCAGGCCCGTCGACGTCCCGGCGCCAGAAGCGGAGCCGGCGCCTCAGCCCGCAACGGGCAACTACGTTGCAGCGTCTGCCCCGCAGCAACCTGCGACACCTGAGCCAAGTTCCGCACAGACCGAGCCGACCCAGCCCGTCTCGGTCGTAATACCCGTGCCCATGGCAAAGCCCAAGCCGCCCACCAAGCGCGAGCAGTCTTTCACGCATCAGGAGTGGCAGGGCATCCGCACAGCCTTCGATTCCATCCCCGTGCAGCGCATTCCGAAAAAGGCCAGGAACGAATTCCAGAGCCTGGTTAAGACGGCGACTCTGCTTGTCGAGACTGGCCTCGATGTCAATGCCGCGGCCGACGTGAAAAAACAGTTCGTCCAGAAGCTCAAGGGATACATCGTTGCTAACGAGGACGAGTACCGCGAAGCCAAACACGACGTAGAGGTTGCCGAGACCGTCAAGATCACGCTCGACAAGCTCAACGAGACCGAGGACCAGGAGCAGGAGGAGGCCCGCACGGACGCCGAGGGCCTCAGAAAGGCCGCCCGCGACGCCGACATGCATTTCACTAAGGAGTTTGCGAATGAGTATCGTCGCGCCAACTTCAAGGAGCTTGGGCGGCCCGAGTGCGACCTGCGCCTTGCCGCAGCGGTGCGCACACAGGCCATCGTCGATGCGCTCGAGAGTTGGGCGGCTCAATGCCGAAAGGAATACTTCGATAAGGTCGATGGATCTGGCGATTATGACTACCTTAACGACGCGGCAAAGCAGCGCTACGACGAGCTGGCCCGTGAAACTGAGGGCAAGCGCCTCACAAAGATAGAGTGGCCCACGTCTACCAGCACGTCGGACGACTTCGCTAAATATCCGTGCCATATTGTGCAGAAAGAGGACGGCCTCTGCCCGCTCGACCTGAACCCGGCGGAAGACTATATCGTTAGGAACGAATTGGCAAAGAATCGCACGGTTGCCTTCTATCGCAATCCGTCGGGCAGCATGTCTGCCAAGGCGTTTTCGATTCCGTACATGTCTTCGGTGGGACGCAAGGCCCTGCATCCAGACTTCCTCTTCTTCGTGAAGGATGCAGCGGGCGTCATCAGGCCGTCCATCGTTGACCCTCATGGCGAGTTCCTCGGCGACACGCTAGCAAAGCTTAGGGGCTATGTGACCTATCTGCGCGATTATCCCGATGTGTTCAAGCAGGTACTCTTCGTCGGGGATATGGGCGAGGGCGTGTACAAGGTGCTCAACCTCTTGCGATCCGATGTGCAGGATGCCGTGATGGGCTACAACGATGTCGACTGTAAGGCGCTCTTCTACGGCTCCTTCGCAAACGACTATCACTAGGATTGTCGGGATTTGCCCGGCGGGCGTCTCGGATCATATACCAGAACCGAATTAGTAAGGCTCGCTAAGGCGGCCGTCCGTTAGGGGCGGCCGCCTCTCTTCAGTCTTGACCAATGATTTCAAGCGTTTCGGTGGCATTCGCCGGTCATGACCTCGTATCCGTTACGTGGGTGGCACCTCCGCTACGCCGCGTCAAGGGGCCCATGAGACCCCGCACAAACCTCCGCTCCGCTCCGGTTGGTGGAGGTCGTCATGGACCTCCCTTGACCCGCCTTCGCTCCGGTGCGGCTTTGCAGGGAGCAAAGCCGACGACGACGCGCGGCGTCGCCATTCGGCTTTGCCCGCAAGGGCGAGATGTTCAGGGCAGCGTGCCCGGAAACGGAGGAAGACATGCAGGAGCTGATGACGAGGGAGATTGCGGAGGGGCTGCCGAGGCTCTATGAGCAAGACGGCGCGGAAGACCCCACGGTATACGTCCACTACTTCTCGTGCGTGAACGGATGGGACTGGTGGCTGCTCGAGTTCGACGGCACGGACGAGGCGTTCGGCCTCGTCGAGGGCTACGACGACGAGCTCGGCTACTTCAGCATCAAGGAGATGGCCGAGCTGAACCGCCAGATGGGGTTCGCCGCCGTCGAGCGCGACGAGCACTTCTCCCCGAAGCCGCTCAGCGCCGTCAAGGGGAGGTAGCTCCATGGAGATGGACGAGGTTGGCGCCGTGGGCAGATTCGGCAAGTCCCCGGGCGGAGCCGTCGCGCTGACTGTCGTCGTCGAGTTTGAGTCGGGCGGCGAGGGCGGGGCGTTCGAGGTGGGTACTGCTCCGGAGGGGTCGCCCGAACTCGGGCGACTCGTCTCGGACGCACGCGACGAGGCCGATGCCTTGGTGGAGGACGGGGGCGGATGGGCTGCCGTCCGCATCGGATTCGGCGACGTGGAGAGCATTGACTGCGAGAGCGGCCGGACCGTGTACGTTGCCGGAGAGGGGTGAGGCGCATACGGAGAACGCGGGCATGCCATCGGCATGCCCGCGCCAGCTTTTCCGAGGATGCCTCGCGCCATCCCCGAACCCCTGCGCGCCAAGGGGCGGTGCCCCTTGGAACCTTGGCTAAGGTGACTCGGGAACATGGAGGATACTGAGACTCGTGCGCCCGGGTGGCATCATTAGATCTCAATCTGATGCCTGACCGCTACGGCCTAGAATTCGGCGGCTTCCGCTACTTCGTGGCACCGCAGGAGCAGGTGTAGTACGCAGGCGAATCCGTCACGGTGACCGTTTCATCCCACGCCTTGGAATCCGTCACGGTGACCGTTTCATCCCATGCTGCGGAATCCGTCACGGTTCGCGGCTCCGAATGCCATGCTCCACACGCTGCATTCCCGGCCAACATGGCACTTTCCGCATGGTTTCGCTCATAACCTGTAATATCAGCTCCACACCCATTGCAGATGGAATGTGACTCCGTATGGGTTACTGCCGGATGATGCACGTTCTCCGTATGGGTTACTGCCGGATGATGCACGGTCTCCGTATGAGTCACCGCCGGATGGTAGATATCATACTTATGGACATGCGCCTGGGTGTCATCCTTCTTCGAGGAGCTACCGGAGTTGCTATTGTTGCTTCCGCTCGGCTTGCTGTCCGACTTATTTCCAGAGCCGTTGTTTCCGCTATCGTTCTTGGAACCGGAATCGTTCTTCTTGTTGTCGGAGGTCTCCGGGGTCTTCGCGTCAGACTTGTCCTCCTTTGCCGTCTCCTGCGCCTTTTCGCTCTCCTTCTCGACGGCATCCGCGTCGGCGTTCGGGTTCTTCTTGATGTTGTCCTCGAACTTCTTCGCGACCGCCGCACCCTTGTCTCCGGTCAGGGTAGAATCGCCCTTCTTCACGGCTGCTGCAACGTCCTTGGCGATGGCGGTCAGGTCATCCTTCGTCACCTTATCCGCATCCACCTTTTCGAGCGTGATGACGGTACCGTTCGTTTTCTTGTCATCTTTCCCGGCCTTGACCTTACTGGACGCTGCCTTATAGGTAGAGCCGTCCGCGTTCACCGGCGGGATGAGGGTGACGGTGTAGGTGCCGGACTTGCCGACCTCTACGGTCACCTGCTTGTTCGCGGCGATGGCGGTGTAGAAGTCCACCTTCCCGTCCGCATCCTCTATATGGGCGATAACGGGCGTGGAAGTGTCCGCATCCCAGCCGTCAGCCTTTACCTCAAGGGTAAGTACCATGTCCTGCTTCTCCTCGTCCTTTGACTGGGACACCGCAGGGGCATTGGAATCTCCCGTCCAACTGGCATGTGAGATGGCGTAAGCCCCGCCGCCGATGAGAAGCGCCGCACAGAGGATTCCCGCACCAGCCACGCAGACCTGCTTACGGGAGAACTCGCGCCCGAAGAGCATGAAAGGTTTCCCCTCTTCCTTTTCCACTGCATCCCCGGAGACCATATCGTCCGTCACCTTCGGAATCTCCGTAACCACCATGGCTCCTTCCTGATTGCGATACTTCAATATTTGCATTGTATTTCAAATTGTCACTTATATAGGTGTGACTTATATAGGGTCGGCTTGAATCATTGACACCGAAGGACGGGAGGTGTCGATGACTCAGCTGGACCCCAAGATGCGCGTGGGGCTCCGCATCAAGGAGCTAAGGGCCGGGCTCGGCCTGAGCCAGGAGGCCTTCGCGTACTCCATCGAGATGTCGCGCACCTACTTCGCCGAAGTCGAGACCGGCAAGCGCAACGTCTCAATCGAGAATATCGAGCGCATCGCAGGCGGGCTCGGCGTTTCCCTGAGAGAGTTTTTCGATTCAGACCTGTTCGATGGATAGTTCGGCTGCCGGCTTCTGACGTCATTTTTTCGGCGCTGTGGTTCGAATGCTACGCGTCACTTTGGATTCGGTTTTCCGCCACGAAGCGGCGGTGCAGGATAAGGCTCCACTACGTTTCGCCGGAGGTAAGCGGCGCAACTCGGCGAGCCGAGTTCGAAGGCGCAGGTAGATGCCTGCACCTAAAACGAAAAACTTCCGCACCCGCGTGTAGTACGCGGGTGCGGAAGTGTAGTTGATCGAGGCGTTTCCGCTGGATATGGACGATTACGCGACTAGAAGCCCTCGGGAACGTATCCTGCGACCGTTTTCGGCTTCGTCGGCGCTGTCGCCGCGCCGCCGGGGTCGGTCGGGCCCTGCCAAACCTTCGGTACCGTCTCGTTCCTGATTTCGCGGCGAGCGGTCGATTGCTCCATAAGTGCCCGTTCGGCCTCGGGGGACATCATCCCGAGCATGGGCCCGACGAAGGTCTCGGTGACGTCCCTGCTGGGGAAGGCCATAGGTACGCCGTCGTGGATCACGAGGGCTCCCGTCTCGCGGCCAGTCCAACGCTGGAGCTCGTCGGGCGTGATGAGCGGCCTGCGGACGAGTCCCTCGCTCGTGCCCGTCGAGCCGGTGTTCGTTCCCCTCGTTCGGCTCGTGGACTGAGCGACCGCCGTGTAGGAGCCCATCGACTCCGAGAGCTTGCGCGCGGTATCGAGGTTGGAGCAGGAGAGAACGACCTTGTCCTTGAGGAGGTCGAGTATCGTCTCGGCTTCTTCTCGGCTGTAGCCGGAGACGGACTGGAGTTGGAGGAGCGACTGACAGAACCAGAGAACATGGACGCCTTCCGAGCGCATCTCTCCCAGGTCCTGGACAATCCTCTCGTTGCGGCCGAGGGATGCCGCCTCATCGAGGAGGAGGACGGTCTCGACGGGGCAGCGCCCGGCATGGCCCGCAGCGCAGGAGCGCAGCGCCGAGAGCGCTTGGGAAACGAATGTCTGGACGAGTCTCTTGTAGTTGCCCGTTGCCGAGGACGATGAGATGAAGACCGCCGTGGGCTCCTCGCCGATGTCTCCGAGGCCGCACTCGTCGTCGTGAAGCATCCGGGCAACGTTGCCGTCGACGTATTCGGTGAGGCAGTTGCTCAGAGTCGAGACGATGCCGGGCCCGCCTCCGTGCTCACCGTTGAGTCCGCCGAGGAAGGGGAGGGCGGGGTCTCCGGCGGGCAAAGACGCCGCCAGGGCGGCGATGCGGTCAAGCGGGCCTTGATCGCCCGACGGCGAGATTGCGGCCGCGACGGACATGACGGTCTTCTCGTCTTCCGGGATGGACGCGTCCTCGATGAGGGCGAGGGAGATACCGACGAAGAGGTTCCGAGCGCCGTCGTAGAAGAACGGCTGGCCTTTCGACGGCGCGGGCACGATGCAGCGCGCGAGCTCGCGCAGTTCTCGCGCGCAGCCGCCGGCCCCCTCCGCCCTAAAGGCCTCCTTTGCCCTCTCGAGCGGATCGAACCGAACCGAGGATGCGGGCGCGTCGAACATCACGTCGACGATGCGGTGAGTGCCCGCCTTCTCGAACGCAGGCTCAAGGAAGGCTCTGAGCTCGCCCTTGATGTCGTTGATGACGAGGGAGCGGCCTTGCTCGAAGTTTGCCAAGGCTGACAAAATGGCGACGCGCCTGCTCTTGCCCTCTCCGCTTTCGGCGAGGATACAGGCGTGGACCGAGTCGATGAGCCTGACGCTCCTCCCGATCTCGCCCACGACCAACGTGCCGCCCGAGGGCTTGCCGCCCTCCTTCCACGACTCGCTTCTGTGTTTAAGCTCACCGTGCGCCGAGATGAGCCTCGCGTCGCCGTGGATGGGCGCGCCGGGCGCGCGGCGCCCGCCGACCCAGGTCCCGTCGTGGAGCCAGCGCGACCAGTCGAAGTGGCTCCAGACGCCTGCTATTGTGGAGATGGCGAGGGTCGCCACGCATCCCACGAGGAAGGCGTCGTCCTGGATCAGCTCCGGCAGGACTTCGAGCGGGTTTTGGAACATGGTATCGGGGAGTTCGGGTGCTGCGGCCGTCCCGAAGCTCGTGAGCGTCGCGGCGATGCCGATGACCCATGCTTCCAACCAGTGCCATGCTGCCGGCAGCAGGACGAGTGCGATCGCGGTCCCGGTGGCCGTGCCGGCGGCGACACAGCGCTTGAAATGCGCGCCCTCGTCGACGTTGAAGCTCTTCTGCTTGCTCATAGAATCATTCCCTTCACTAGGGTTTTCGCGGGGTCGAGCACGATGCCAGCTGCATCGCCCCTGATCGCGGCCGATGCAGCGGCTGCAAGCGCCCTTGCGAGCGCGCGCTCGGCTTTCTGGCCGACTTCATCTGACAGGTCCTTCTTGCTTCTGGGGTTCTCCGTTGCGAACGCGAGCGCTTTGGTAAGGGCTCTGCTCACGGTAAGCGGGGCTTTTGCCATAGAAAGCGCGTAGGACGGACATGACCGGAGACACCTTTCCGGGATGGGCCTGAGCTCGCGGACGGCTTCTCGCGCCCCCTCCAGATCTTCGCCGGTGACGCAGGCGCGGACCTCGCCGACGAGCGGCCTCATGCGTTTGCGCTCCGTTGCAGGCCCGCCGTCCGGCCTTGCGGACCTCATCAGTTTCCTTTCGGGGTCCGTTGTCCGGTCGGGTGCGATGACCCTCAGCAGGGCGTTGCCTTGGCGCGCGCGTAGCTCCTGCATGGCGTCGTTCACGTAGCGGTCTCGCGCAGCGCTTTCGAGGCCTTTGAGGCCGGCGCAACGCTCCACGGACTTGCTGTAGGCGGCGCTCGCCCCTTTGATTTCAGGGTGCCTCGTCCCTGCTTCCGCGATTGCGACATCGACGGCCTTGGCGACATCTGGGTGCCAGCGGCGGAGGTGCGCGTAGGAGATTCGGCCGTCCGCAGGCAGAGTGACGCCAATCTCGTCGGCGGGGATATGGCGGACGGCGTCGATCGCCCGCGACCTCGCGAGGTCGCGGGCCTCATACTCGGCCGCGAGCGCCGGGGCCAGGGCTGCGTCGGTGAGCGCGTTTCTTGCCCGGTCGAGCCTGTTGCGGGCCATGAGCGAATCGAACGAGCCATCGGACGACCACGCAATAACGTGCACGTGCTTGGAATTCGGGTGGTTCTCGTGCTCGGCGGCTACCCAACGGACGCTGGACTCGGGGATGCCCATTGCCTCGGCAAGCGCCGGCGCGAGGTTTCGGCGGCAGAAGCGCTGCCAGTCCTCCTTGCACGCGAGGTCGAGCTCGCATGCCTCGTCCCTGCGGACACTGAGCACAACGGTAGCAATCGCGCCGTCAGCCTTTTCGAGCTCCTTGCGGGCCGTGCGGAGCTGGACGGCCCCGTTCTGGTCGAAGAGCGCGGTCGACCCGGGCCTCTCGGCGCAGTAGCCGACGAGCCCCATCCTCTCTGCGAGCTCGTAGCGCCTGAGGTCGTCGACGGTGGCTGACTTGTCGGCCCCCTCGCGCGTGGCGACGTACTCGACGTTGTTGGTGATGACGGCGGAACGCCCGCGCGACCCGGAGAGGTGCACGCGGGCGTTCACGACGAGGCTGCTACGACTTGCCATCAGAAAGGCGCTCCCTCGCCTCCGAGAGCGTCATGCCGCGCTGCATGAGGCCGGCCTGCTTGTCGTAAGCGGCGTAGATGTCCGAGGCGCTCACGCCATCCAGGCCCTCGAACGTGCCCTTCTCGATCTCGACCGCCGCGATGGCCGCGACGATAGAGGCGCGGGTCGCGCGGTGCACGACGCGCGCGATGCGGTCCTCCTGCTCGGCGTTGCGTTCGTCGAGCATGTGGTCGAGCTGCTCGAGCAGCGGCTGCATGACGCCGCGCAGATAGGTTCCGAGCTCAGTGGAGTAGAGCGCCAGGCCGTCGGAGGCGAGCCCGGCGGCGATGAGCTCGCGGGCGGCTGCGCTGTCGCTAAGATCCTTGGAAACCCCGTAGGCGCGGAGGCGGCGATATACCTTGTCAGGGAGCCGGAGGCTCATGACCTTCGACCCGTCTTTTCCGATGGCCATTTTAGAGTCCCTCGTTCGGGAGGGGCGCACCGACGGCGCGGAGGGCGGCGATGTTCTCGGGCGTGCGCTCGTAGGTCCTGGGCCAGAAGGTGACGGGCACCATGGCGAGGTCATCGCGGGGGATGCCGTAGGCGAAGAGGTAGGCCTCGATGGCGTCGCCGTATTCCGCATCGTTGACGCGGTAGGCATCGGTGAAGAAGATGCCGGTCGGATCGTCGTTGCAGCCCTTGACGAAGTAGACGCCGTTCCCGCCTTCCTTGAACGGGTTCAGAATCTTGAAATCCGGCTTCGCGTAGTAGGCGATTCCGGCACGGACGATGCGCGTGAAGCCCGGGTGTTCGACAGGGCGCGCCGCGCGCGCGAAGCCCAGGCCGGGGTCGGACTCCAGCAGATGGGTGAGCACGGAGCCGACGGCGTCGTCCTTGTGCTTGGGGACGGTCCCGAGGAGGTCGTCGAGATGCGATTTGATTTTCTTGACAAGTTCCATCATGGTTTTCCTCTCTGCCGGTGCCGTATGGGTACCGGCGATTCATTTGAGCTTCTTCGTTGGTAACGCTTCTAGCTGCGGCGAAACGTTGCGGTGCCGAAGGTGCCAAAGAACAGGAAAGAGTTTCTGGGCCAATGGCACCTTTGGCACCATCGAGAGACTTTGCAGGTGAGGGGCGGCGAGGGAGGTGCCGCAACGGAATGCTGCGGCACCTCCATCGGCCCTAATCCGTCTCCCGGTACACCCAGCAGCGCTGCTTGCCGTACGGGGGACAGAGGCGCTTGTTGCCCGGGACCCATCCAGGGCACTGCGATGACAGGATGCGGCTGACCATCTTGCAGTTGGCCTTGGTCTTTTCGAGATGGAGGGCCTTGTCGAGGATCTCGAACGTGCACATGGGACGGTCGGTGTTGCCGGGGAGATACGCGAGGACCTTCTGCACGCAGGGGTCCTCCTCGACAAAGCGTCCGCGCTGTGCGGCCGCCTCTGTCTCCATCTCAGGCGTTAGGACGGTCGAGAAGCGGGGATCACCCGTCTTCATCCACGTGCGGGCCTCTGCCCATGCCTGGTGGACGGCGGCGGGAAAGCTCTCGTCGAAGACGGAACTCTCCGTACGCTCGATGCCGCAGAGCACCGGGAGGAAGCGCCTTGCGCCACTCGTCCGCTCGCGGATGAAGTCGGCCTCGTTCGTGGTACCGACGAAGACCACGCGCCGGGGAAACGCCTCCGTCCTGCGGCAATAGGCCCCTCGGAATTCATCGACCTGACGGGTGACCCCAGCCTTCACGCTCTCGATAGAGCGCTCGGACATGCCGTTGAGCTCGGGAATCTCAATGATCCACTTGCCCCGGTTCTGCTCGCCCGTGAGCTTGACGTCGCCGAGGTTGATCACGGAGTCGCTGAAATACTCGTCGCGCATGGCGAGGCCCCTCGCGAAGGAGGACTTGCCGATGCCTCCGGCACCGCACAGGATGGGCATGTAATCGGCCTTGCAGCCCGGGCTGTAGACGCGGGCGATGCCCTCGCAGAACAAGATGCGCTCTACCTCCGAAACGTATGCGTTCCTCTCCGCGCCTAGGTAGACATTGAGGAGCGTCCCTACGCGCGGGATGCCGTCCCAGGTGAGGGCATCGAGCATGGCAACGAGCGGGTCATAGGCGTTGTCCTCGCCGACGATGGTCAGCGCGAGCAGCATGAACTTCTCCTTCTGGAGAGAGATGATCTGCTGGAGGAGGGCGAAGAGCCGTGCGTCGTCGCTATCGCGCCACCGGCGTTCCTGCGAATCTGCATCCCAGGGCAGGGGCCCAGTCTTGAAGAGCTCGTTCGCGAGACGGTTGTAGCCGACGTTCAGGGGAAGAGACTTGAGCTCGTCGACGATCTCGTTGACCGTCGGCGGGGAGCGGCGCTCCGGGGACTGCGGCTCGGGGGCGTCGTCGTGCTTCTGCGTGCCCATCAGATCGCCTCACAAGAATGGTGACGGCGAGGGCCATTGATGGGGTGGTTCTTGGCGGGGGCAAGTGCTTCGAGCCGGCGGAGGCGAAGCTCCGTGTCGATAAGGCGCTCGACCAGCTCTTCCTCCGACAAGGGGTGGTCGAGGCGGTAGTCGCGCAAGACGGCGCGGCGTCGGGCGGAATTCATCATGCTAAGATTCATCGACAGGGTCCTCCTTATGTGTGGGCTCATGTTTTTGGGCGACGGCCGAGCTTTGGTAGGGGAGGCCGTCGTCCATTCCAAGGTTTGCGATGAGGGTGTCTTCAAGCTCCACGGGGGAGCGCTCGGGCGCGAACGACCCGGCGAAGGCAGCGAGTGTCTCGAGCGACTCGACGAGCTCGTCGTTCATGTCTCTTGCGCGCCGGATGCGCCGAAGTTCCGCTACGACAGGTCCCACACGCTCCTTGACCGCCTTGCGCATACGGGTGGTTGCGACCACAGTAAAAGTGCCTTCCAGCAGGCTTCTCGCGATGAAGTCCTGCTTCGACAGACCGCTCAAAGCGACGCGGAGGTCGAGCTGGTCCGCCTCTGCGGGCGACATGCGGAAGGCGATGGTCTTGCAGCGACGGCGTCCCTTGGCGTCCACAATCGGCCTAGACATCCGACATCACCTCGTCCAGCGCCTCCACGAGGTCGTGCTGGGTCGAGGGGAAAAGATGCGAGTACATCTCCGTGACCTCGGCGGTCTCGTGACCCATGCGGTCGGCGATCGCCGTGGGCGAGTAGCCGCTGTTGATGAGCGCACTGACATGCGAGTGGCGGATGTCGTGGATGCGGATGCGCTTCACGCCCGAGAGCCCGCAACCCCTCTTCATCTCATGCGACAACGCGTGCTTCGTGACGGGGAAGAGCCGGTCGGTAGGGGCGATCTCGGGATGTGTCGACAGATAATCATGCAGCTCCTCACGAAGGAGGCTCGGCATGACGATGTCCCGCTTCGAGGCGCGCGTCTTGGGCGGACCGATAACGTCCTCGCCCTTGATGCGGGCGTAGGAATGACGGATACGGATAACGTTGAGATTGAAGTCGATGTCTTCCGGACGGAGGGCGAGGAGCTCGCCCTCGCGGCAGCCCGAGAGGTAGAGCGTGAGGAATGCAAGGTAGATGAGCGGCTTGTCCTCGATGGCCTGGGAGAAGCGCTTGAACTCGGCAGGGGTCCAGCAGAGCATCTCCTTCTCGGGGCGCTTGGAGCCGACCTTTCCCGCCGCCAACATGGGATTCTGGGGCAGGCGGTAGAAGCGGACGGCGTGGTTGAAGATGGCTGAGAACTGGTTGCAGATGGTGTGGAGATAGCTCTGCGACAGGTTCTGCTCAAGGAGCCAATTCTCCCAACGCACCACGTCCGCAGCCTTGACGTCACAAAGGCGCATGGGGCCAAAAATGGGCAGGATGTACTTGTCGATAATGACATCCTTGGTGAGCCTGGTGCCGACTCGCAGTCGAGGGTAGATGTCACGTGCGTACATGGTTTTGACGAAGGCCTCGACGGTGACCTCGACACGTTCGTTGCAGGAGGCGAGGAAGTCGCGCTCCCAAGCCACAGCCTCCTTCTTGGAGACGAACCCGCGCTTCGTCTTCTTGTGGCGCTCGCCCATGGAGTTGCGGTACCAAGACTCAACCGTCCAGGTCCCGCGCTTCTTGTCGCGGCTAACTGACATTTGTCATCGCCGCCTTCTGCTTAGAAGGGGCGGAGAGAAGACGTGCCTCGAAATACGAGCGCTGGACCTTCCCGGGGATGGTCATGATTCCCTGAGCTGCAAGCTCTGTATTCAAGGTCTTGATTAGCTTGAACGAATAGGACTTGCTCATGCCCGTGATCTCGGCAACCTCCTCCGCGCCGATAAGCTGACGTGTCATATGTAGTCTCCTTTCTAGGATGGGACACCTGTTGCCCCTTGTCTCGATTATGTACAAAAAAGGTATTAGCTACGACGAAAACTGGAATATTTCCAATCTGGACACATCTCCTACATTTTTTGTACGCACTAGATTTCGCGTGTAGACTTAAGGGCAGCTATTCTTTGGAGGTGTATCTGAATGACTGCCGTCGACTACGTCGGTACAATCTCGGAGGCCCTGTCGTCGTTTGCGGCCGACAGGGAGTGGGAACAAACGAGCAAGCGCTGGGGGAGGCAGCAACTATCTCAGAAGCTGTTTTGCCTCCGCTCGGCGCGTAAATGGACCCGAAAGGTGGCTGCGCAGGCGGCGGGAATCCCGGAATCGGCCTTAAGGAATTACGAGCTGATGAAGTCGGCCCCGAAAGAGGAGCATCTTGAGGGGCTTGCGAACGCCTTTGGCATACGAGCTGAGGCGCTTCGCTACTACGATTTCAGTGATACGGACCTAATTGCTCAGGCTTTCTTTCAATTTGCTGCGACATACGGGTTCGAGCCCGTTGCAAATGAGCGCTATTCTGCGTTCAAGCCGACTTCATCTTTCATGAAGGCGTTCCTGAAGAAATGGGCTGCTCAGTATGCTCAGGTTGAGAGCGACTCCGACCGGGATGATTATGAAAGATGGAAGGACAACTTCGCGGCTGACTTTGACCCGTCCCAGTTTCCCTTGCGCTACGAGTACGATCCGCGAGAGTCCTGGATACTGATTACGCCCTGGCAGAATAGAATGCAGTCGAAGAAACTGCCCGAGCTAAGGGCGCGGTGCACTCCTGCGAAGACTCAGCCGGATTTGGCCCGAGAGACCGATCTTTCCCTTGCAACGCTACGTTCGTATGAACAAGGGGCTAGGGTGCCAAAATTCGCTGCACTCCAAAAACTGTCTGCTGCTCTTGGCGTGAAGAGAGGGGCGCTTGTATTTACCGATTTCGGTAGTCCTGTCCAAGCGGCCCACGCATTATTTCAACTTTCGGCCTCATATGGGTTGATTCCGGTTCAGCTGGAAGACGGCCCAGTGCTCCTCGCGAGGGGACCTGTTTCCGACTCTTTTCTTTTTGAATGGGCAAAGAAGTACGAGACTCGTGTGAAGCGGGCCGATGAATACGACGAGTGGCTCGATCGGTTCAGCTATTTCGAACATGATAAGTCCGATGACTATGCCGATAAGTTTCGGCAGCATACGATACGCCAACCGAATGGTTCGCTGCTTATTGACGGTCATGTTTATAGCGATTTCTGTCCCTTCGACGAACGTTTCAAGAGGGGATATGCGCTTGCTTAGCAAGTTTTTGCCATTGGCGGGTCGGAACATATTGCTTTGGGGCAAGCTGTTGGGAAGGGAGAGGATATGAATAAAGAAACGAAATTGGGCGATGGAGTCGCCAATGAGCTAAAGGAAGAAATCAATCGCGAGCTGTCTTCGACGGCTAAGAGTTTCATTCGAATCCTGTTTGCATACCTTAACGATAAAGTTCAGGGTATCGATTTTGATGATCTTCTAGGAAAACTGAGCAAGAAAGACGAGGACGAGATTATGTCCCTCTGGTCTTCTCAACTCGTAGAAGAAGGCCTGGTGCCAAGTGGGTATGGCGGCTTGCCGAATGATTTACTTATTGAAAATTTGCATCAAATAGGCTATGTAGATGGTCTCTATAGCGGGTACGTTCTTGCAATGATCTCGCTGGTAGATAACAATGCGCCTCGCGAGCTGATTGCCTCTGTAAAAGACGATCTATTTCCTAAACCTATAGCATTGCGCTACAGAGATCGCCATGAGTTGGTTTCGCGCCTTGATGATGAAAATTATCGCTGGGTCAAATGTCTGACGAAGGATGATCCAGCTGATTAAAGATCTCGAATCAACCTTTTCGTTTTATACGTGAGGACCAAATGAGGACCAAATTCCGTCGAAGAAACGCCTGTTAGCTTGCATTGTAAAAAAGTGAGCTGCCTTTCTAGCTGCGGCGCTCGTTATCGAGTGGGAGTGATTTTCGGGGTCTGACACTTCTCAACACCATCTTCCAAAAACTGACATTTCCGCAGGTCAAGAAAGGGTTTCGTTCGATTCGGACGGAGCCCTTTCTCACAGAGGAAATAGACGAACGATCTCCAGTTAAAAGCCAGTCTTGGTAGCTTCTCCGATTTTACCAAAGCAGCCTATGGCTACTCGATGAGTGGTGCGCAAACGTGAAGCAGCCTGGTGCCGATACCGTCCCGCGAGCCGGTCGACGACTATGCGTCGTGGGCGAGCTCCTCGAGACGCCCAAGCGCGATTTCCAGCCAGTCGAGCTCTCGCTCGCAAGGCCCCATCGACCAATGCGTAATGTACCGGCACTGCGAGAAGACCGCGTTGCCGAGCGTTTGTACATCGTCGATGTGCGCAAGCTCGCGCCTGAGGCCCTGTGCATCATGCAAGGCGAGCCCGTAAAGCTCTTCATACGAGTGACCGCAATCCATCTCGAAGCCAAACTCCTGGAAGCGCGCCGCCCAGTCGTCGCGCTCGAGTGCGGCGGCACCACGTTCCTCGATCGCAAGCCTCAGCTTGCGAGCGTACTTTGCAACGTTATGAGGTTCCATCGCGGCGACTCCTTGATTCGAATAAGATGGGCTTGTGGTATCGAGGGCACGTAGCGCATCGCCCTCCTGCTCCTGCGGGGCATGCGCTACGGTCAGTTCAGGACGTGACCGAACGCCGCTACTGTTTCGTCAGATGCCCGGTCGGGCACCTCCTTGCCCATTGCCTGCTCGATGACGTCGAGGAGCCTCTTCGCGCGATCTAGGAAGAACGCGTCGAAGTCATCGGCGGCGAGGGCGTCGTAGTCGATGAGGTGCGACTCAACACGCCTACGGAGCTCATCACCGTCGATCTGCTCATCCTTCATGATCTTCGGCAGGTACTTCGAAGGGGCAACACCCCCGATCTCCCGGTTAGTGCGCGCGATGAGCGGGGTCTTGTTCACGATGGAGTTCCACTTCGTCCGTTCGAGCCCCGTCCTCTCACAGTACGCACGCGGGAAGATGTGGTGGATGTCCGGCGGGGTCTCCATCGACTTCACCGTGGTCATTGGTGCGCCGTCGACGAAATCGAGGCAGTTCTCGCGGAACACGAGGGCCATGACCCCCTTATAGGCGGCGCTGTTTCTGGTCTGAAGGCCCAGCAGGCGCGTGGACTGGAAGTAGGCGGCGTTCACGGTGCGCATCTGCGAGTCGGCGCCCTCTATCGCCGCAACCAGGTCCTCGATGTCGTTGGCGTAACGCGTCTCGTTGGCGCCACCGTACATCTCCCCGAAGATCCCGCACCACAGCCACCGGCGGAGGATTGCCTTCACGGGCTGCCGGTCGAACGCCTTGCGCCCGATGTAGGCGCAGGTGGCCGCGAGAGGGATGAGCTGCGTCGTATAGGGAAGGTCGCGCATGCGGAAGACGCACTCGCCGATGAGCAAATCGCGCGCCATGTCGAACCCGTCCAACAGCGCGTCCAGGTTGGCGACGTAGTCCTCGTAGCGCAGCGCCAGAACGTCCTTCTTCTTGCAGCTGGTGCTGCCCTTGGTGCCGGCGCGCTTCGCGCGATACGTCGTGTAGAGCGTCATGGAGGTCAGAAACGTGGTCTCGTCGACGCCCTGCATGAGATCCGTTCTGATGTCCTTGCTTTCGGCGCAAATACGCGGGCGCACGACCTTGTTCCAATTCCCACGCAGGTCGAAGTCATAGGTGGCGAAGGCAGCCGTCACGAGCTCGAACACGGTAAGAGAGACACCTCCCGTGTTCACGTTCTCGAAGACCTTGCAGACCGCCTCACGGGGCGTCGTCTTGTCCAAGGTGATGACCGGAATCTTGTAGTCCTCCATCGTCCTGAGGAGATTCTCTTTGAAATCCTTCCAAAGGGCGTACTCTTCGGACTTGAGACCATAGTGTTCAATGAACTCTGTAAACCAGTCGTCACGCCCCTGGGAGTCGAAAACGAGATTGGCGGGAAACATGAGCTCCTCGATTTCGCGCTCGCGGCTCGTGAGGTCGAGGACGATCTTGCGGCCGATGTCCTCGGTGACGACGCGCTTGTCCGATATGGAGGCAATCGCATCCTCGCGGTCTTCCTCCGGATCGAGGCACCTGCGCATGTTGAGGTAGTAGAAGCGGCTGAGCTTCTGGTCGCGCTCGTTCGAGGTGCTGACGGGGTCTTTCCCGAAAAGCGAGCAGTAGAGCGAGGTGAGACGCTGCTGGCCGTCGAGAACGAGGTAGTTGGGCTCGCGGGAGATGCCGTGCGTTCCCTCGAAGGCGCGGTACTTCAGCCTCACCTCGCTGCCGCCGCACTCGAGCCTCATGAGGGCTCCCATCGGATACCCCTGCGTCAAGCTCGCGATGATGTTCCTGATGCGCCCGTCATCCCACGTCCAGCTACGCTGGAACTCCGGGAGCTGATGCGTCCCCTTGCCAACCCCTTCGAGAAGCTCGCCGAGCGAGGTGTCATATGATTTGGGCGCCGCTATAGCCATATAGGCTCCTTCGAGGTAAATGGGAGTGATACCGGTGTATTACAATTGCCTGTAAACTCTTATTTTACAATGCGTAGCCTATATTGAGAACACGACGAGAAGAGCGGTGCAGCTACGAGGTGCCACATCCCACCACCACCCGCTGCCCGTCGAAGGTCGCCCGCAGCCCACCCGCCTCCGCTCTGTTGCGCGCACGGCTCGGAAACCGCCCCGCCCTGCGCGGAGAGCGTCACTCACGGCCATGCCCGCCGCTCCGGCTGTGTATTGCTCCGCGGTTCGGGCCAGCCAGCTCCGCCTGCGTGTTGCTCCCGGCTCAGGTCAGCCGGCTGCGCCGTCTGCCCTTCGCGGCGGTTCGTGGATCCCCAGGGCGCAGACGATGTCGCCGTTGGAAAGGCCGTCCGCCTTGCGGCAGATCGCCTCGTCAGCCATCTCCTGCGTCAGCTTCGGACGCCTTGCCATGCGTATCACCCCCGTGAAACTCGTCAGTTCTCTCACGGTGGATTCTCGCGGCACGTCACAAAGGCATGGAAAAGGCGGAGCCGTGTCCCGTCGTTTCCGTCGGGGCGTGCTCCGCCTTCCCCCATATTCTATCGCCTAGCGACGCTCCCGCTTCCTAACGCGCCAACTGGCTAAACAGAGACGATGTTATCCCTGCTGCGTTCTTTGCCATCTTCCCCGATCCAGCGCGTCTTGACCGTGAATTTGCTGGTAGAGCCGTCGGCAAAGAAGATGGTTTCATCGAAGCTCTCGCCAGGTTCGAGCCGCTCGTAAGGCTCTTTATCCTGTATGAAAGCATAGGGTCCGGCATTCTCGTCATACTCACAGGTAACATTGGTTACGGTGGTGCCACCCGTGTTCGAAACTCGTATGCGGTGCCCTTTTAATCCAATACGGACGTAGCGGGCTTCCACCTTGGAGGATGATCTTCTCTCTGCGGCTTCTTCCTCTCTCTGAAGCTGCAACTCATGAAGTTTGAGCTGCAGATTCTCAAGCTGCTCGCCTCGCTTCTTGTCATGCAGGCTCAGCCTGTAGTTCAAAACGAAAGAAACGACGGCGAGGATAAGGCTGAGCGCCGATATGACGATGGGGGCAAAGGTGATTAATTGCGAATCTCCAGTCATTTGACCTTCCAGCCCTTTCGCTTCAGCGCCTTCTTCAAATCCTTCGAAAGCGCCGAAATGATGTCGTCACCCATATCCTGGATTGTCGCGTCGATTGATGCCGAGTTCGCTTCAGTAAGCTGATCTCTGGAGATTGCCACTCCACAATGCGCGCAGATGAAACGTCGCTCATCAGCCGAGTCCTGATCTTGGCCAGATACCTCGGAGAACTCAGTGCAGCCACACGTGGGGCATGAAAGTGGCACCTGCACAGATAAGTCGTCCATGAATCACCTCAATACAGTTCAGTTGGCCGGTATTCCAATATGTGCAATTTTACCGCTGACAAGGCGTGAGATTGGAGGCGAGCATGGCCGACACGCAAGAGCTCAACCCTTCCGCTCCCGCCGTCCCTTCAGCCCGTACTTCCTGCACAGGCGAGAGTTGCGCTGCCGCATCATGTCCCGCTTGCGCCGTACCTCGTCGAGCTCGGCGGACTCCTCCGCGTGCGTCCGCTCGCGCTCGAGCTACTCGTTGAAGGCGCGCTCCTGCTCCAGGTGGTAGCGCTCGGTGCATCTGGGCGGGTCTACGAACAGCAGGTTGACGATAAAAATAGGGCAGAATCGCGCTCGCAAGCCCGCCCATGAAACCCATGGGTTTTGACATCTGAGGCTATTCTAGCAAACCCAGCGATTCCGATAGGACGGCCTCCAGGTGCCGGGGCGCTTTTCCCCGGCGTTACTGTATCTCGGGGTCTTTCCCGAAAGAGGCGAGCCGCTTCGTCGGCGAGCGCGGTCCGGCACCCTGCGCGACCCGCCGGGCGCGTCCGCGCCGCTCTGCTAGGAGAGCCGTTTCCTCGCGAGCTGCTTCAGGTAGGACTGCCTGAAGTCCCGGCGCGTTAGTCGGTAACGTTCCGGGCAAGAACGGAGTCTAGGATGTCGTGCAGCACGACCGCGACGAGGTAGAGGCCCTCGGAGAGGTCCTGGCCCCCGGATTCGTTGATATAGAGGTTCAAGCGGCCCGGCAAGATTAATCTCCAGAAAAAGGAAATGGCGAGGTACGTACCTCGCCAATCTGACACCTAGGGCTTCCGCCTTTCGGCAGGCTTATTCTGCCACCGTTTGGACCGGGCTTCAAGGTGGCCTGGTTCCGAGTGCTGCATTTTGCGGCTGACGGTGCCCGAACGCCTCGCCCGTTGGTCGGTGAGCTCCGCGGCGCTGGGCGCCTTCTGGGCAATCGGAGGATGCATCGGACGAGATCGGCCGTTGAGGGCCCCGCTGCCTCCGGATGCGTTCCAGCTGGCGCAGGATTATTCCGCTGGTGGCAGATGGCTTGGAAGTGACGTCGGGAAACTGCCTCTCCGACGAGCTGTTTGCGCAGGTCATCTCAATTATTCCCGAAAGTTGCCGATTATTCTCACCAGCCCGCCCGGACCTTGCGCGCTGGAGAAACCGGCTTGCCCGCGCTTCTGGCGCCGGCGATTATTCCTCACGGTCGTTTCCGCAGGTAGGATGGTCCGCCGGCGTGTACCGGCTGCCGTCACGGGCATGGGTGGCGCAACCCGTGTACCATTCCCGGAACCGGCTGGTGCACGGGTTTCGGGCGCTTTCCGGGCGCCGGGGGATAAGCGAAACTGCAGGTGAGAGCGCGAGTTGGTACAAGAAGCGGCACTCGATTTGATCATCGAGTGGGAATGACGAAGGGGTGCATTTCCCCAGCCGTCTTTTGGTTGTTTTTGGATTGATTCTCTTAGCATTTCTTACGTCCGATTATGATGGTTTACACGCAAGCCTTTTGTGACTTGTATGCGAGATTCGGATGGCTCCTGCGACTGCGGGAGCCATTCTTTATAGGCGAGTCGTTAAACCGCAGCTTCAGCTCCTGGAACTCGACGTCACGACCGGTGAGGGAGAGCGTCGCGTACTCGCTTGCCCTGCCCTGCTTGGCGAGCACGAAGGTCGAGTCCGCGCTGCCGGTGGTGCACGTGGTGCCCGACACGGTGTTGAAAACGTCGTCGTCGCCCGTCTTGCGCGTGTGGTGCACCGCGAGGATCGCCAGCCCATACTCGTCTGCGAAGCCCTTGAGCGCGCGCACCTTCTGCAGGGTGTCGACGATCACGAGACCGGTGTCCTCGTGCCCCTCCGCGAAATCGTCCAGCTGATCCACGAGCCCGTCGGCGATGCTTCGCGAGTTGAGCGCGAAGCAGAGGCGCTCGCTCGCCGTGTCGGAGAGGCCCCACATGCGGCCCTGGATGCGCGCGAGCGTGTCCTCGAGCGCCAGATAGAGCACGCCGCACCGGCGCGTGGCATAGCCCCAGAAGGGCCTGCCAGCGCTCACGGCGAGCGCTAGGTCGAGCACGAGCCAGCTCTTACCGATCTTCGGGGCTCCGGTGAGCAGGTGCAGGCCCGCCGGCATCAGGTCCTCCACCACCCACACGGGCTCGCGGCGGGGCTGCTGGATGAGCCAGTTGGCATCGACGGTCTGAAGCGGCTCGACCACGTCAGTCGCCCCGCTCCATGCTCGCTATGGCGTCGTCGGCCATCGTAGCCTCGGGGATCGCCTCCGGGCTTCCCAGCCCCTCCAGCGTGCGCGCCAGCACGCCCATGGCCTCCCGCAGCTCGAGCGGCACCTCGCGGGCGTCGTCGAGCCGCCTGAGCTCTTCTAGGACCTCGCGCGATGTATCCTCCAGGGCCTCAGCACCCGCGAGGAGGGCACCACCACGACGTCGCGGCAGAGGAGCCGCCGCATGATGTAGTCCTGCTTGGAAAGCCCGCCCAGCGCCACCAGCGCGTCGAGCTCGCGCGCCTCCTCGTCCGACGCGCGGAACGCCACCGTGCGGCTGCGTCAGCGCCCGCACCTGTCGTTGCTCCTCATGCTCATCTCTTTCCTCCCGCCTTCTCGAGGTCCGCCGCCATGCTGGTCTGCACGCTCGGGAACATGTGCGCGTACGTCAGCGTCACCTCGCTGCTCTCATGCCCCAGCCTGTCGGCGATCGCCACGGCAGAGTAGCCCATGTCGATGAGCAGCGACACGTGGGAATGCCGCAGGTCGTGGATGCGGATGCGCTTCACGCCGGCGGCGCGCGAGCCACGGTCCATCTTGTGGTGCAGGTAGCCCTTCGTGAACGCGAAGACGCGCTCACTTGCGCCCTTCGGGAAGAGCTGCAGGTGGTCGCGCACCTCGTCTGCCAGAAACCTGGGCATCAGGATCCTGCGCTCGGACTTCTTCGTCTTAGGCGATGTGACAACGTCTCTGCACTGCAGGCGCTGGTAGCTCTTGGTGATGCTCACCATGGGGCGCGCGGGGTCGAGGTCGAAATTCGCGGGCGTGAGCGCCAGCAGCTCGCCCACACGCACGCCGGTCCAGTACAGGACCTCGAACGCCAGGAACGAGTCGGGCTTGTCCATAACCTCGCGCGAGAACTCCAGGTACTCGTCCTTGGTCCAGTAGAGCATCTCGCCGGCGCGCTTGGAGCCGATGCGCTCGACCTTGTGCATGGGGTTGGAGCGCAGACCGTAGAGCCTGACTGCGTGGTTCATGATGGCGCTCATCTGGTTGGTGATGGAGTGCAGGTAGGTGGGGGAATAGGGCCTGCCCTCCCCGTCGGTCATGGCCAGCAGCTCGTTCTGGCACTTCACGATGTCAGCGGGCGTGATGGCGTTGACGGCCTTGTCCTCGAAGTACGGTATGGTCTTGGTACGCACCATGTGTTCCTTGCTAAGCCACGTGTTGAGCTTCAGGCGTGGCTTCACGTCCTCGGTGTAGACGTCGAAGAAGTCGCCGAAGCGCATGTCGATGGCGCCGGCGCTGCGGGCGGCGAAGTCGCGCTCCCACGCGAGCGTCGAGGCGCGCGACTTGAAGCTGCGCTTGGTCTTCTTGCGGCGCGCGCCCTGCCAGTCGCGGTGCCAGCACTGCACAGTCCACGTGCCGCGCTCGGGGTCCTTAGTCACGGCCATTGCGCTCCGCCCCCTCGGTGTTCGGCAGCGTGAACAGGCGCTGCTCTAGGTACGATTCGCTCACCTTGCCCGGGATGGTGATGTTGCCGGCAGCGGCCATCTCCTCGTTGAGCCGGCTGATGAGCTTGTAGGCGTAGGACCTCGACACTTTCAGCCTTCGCATGAGTCCGTGGCGCCCAGCATCCTCTCTTCCATGTGTCCTCCTTCCGTCGCTTGCGCAACCTTACGTATCCATAATCATCTGCTGCGCACTGTAGCATCACGATTACGTAAGGTCAACGTAAATCCACTATGTCCTTACGAAAATGTGATGTATCATGGCTCCAGAGGGCTTACAGGGACTTAAGTAGCGAGAAGGGGCTTGCATGAGGCCGAGCGAGAAGGACCGCAAAGAGGTCGGCGCGAAGATCCGGGAGGTCAGGGAGCGCAGGGGCATGACCCAGCGCGAGCTGGCCGAGAAGGCGGGGCTCACTGAGTCCGCCATGCGCAGCTATGAGCTGGGCTACCGCATGCCCAGCGAGACGCAGGTGAAGCTCATGGCCAAAGCGCTGGGCGTGAAGCCCGAGGCGTTTGCGGACTGCAAGACGAGGACGCACCCCGAGGTGATCCACCTGCTGTTCCAGCTGGAGGACGCGCATGGGCTAGAGCCCGTAAAGGGCGAGGCCGCGATTCGCGCGACAAGGCCGGGGTCGGCCATCGAGCTCGCCCTCATCGACTGGGGCGAGAAGCGCGCCGAACTCGAAGCCGGGAAGATCACCCAGGAGGAGTACGAGGACTGGAAGGACTCGTACTCGCCGGGGAAGAAGGTTCTGTAGATTGGACGATTGAATGCCTGCTGAATTCAATGCGGAAAGGGCTCAGTTCTACCCGTCAAACGACCTTGCATATGCTTGGTTTAAAGATCGAGTCATTGAGGTCCTAACAACTTGGCAAGATGCGGACATCAAAGATATAAACGATTGCATAGAAGTTCACGAATGCAAACGAACCATCGAGGTTCACGAACATATCTTCTCCGAGAGCCAGATTGACGTTTTACATAGTAGGGCACGTACTCTTTTTGGACTTGCCTGCAAGCATGCATCGCTTCTCTTAAAAACTGCTTCAATAACGGACTTGTATGGCATGCTTGAGATTCAGTACTGCGAACAAATCTGGGATTTCTTGGTCGCTTCTGATCTCTATAAGCAGATCGATTGCGATGACTTCTTGAGGCTATTGCTCGGCAATCCCCATACATTTGGAGATATCGTTAAGCACAAGCCCTTGGTAGATGCGTTTGATTCCGAAATCACTAGTGCGTTTATCGACAACGCCAATATTGCCGCTGAACTAATAATCAGGTTGCTTGGTTCGGATAACCATTTTGACGGGTATATCGTGCTTCCAAAATCGCTGAAGAACCCTGCAATAGATGAAATGATGCTCTCTTATTTGGAGAGCCCCAACGCAAACCTTAACTATGTACGCGTCCTAGAGACCTGGCCGCGTGAAGCTCTCAATGCATACAAGCCTTCTGCCGATGTTTTGGTTAGCGCAAAGAAGTCCGCATCGAGATTGACTGCCGAGTTATTCCAAAGTGACGCAATCACATCAATGAGATACGGCGTCGGCGTTCTTATTTCGCCGGATCAGAAGCCATGCAAGGGAATCGCTGTAAAAGGCAGCACTTATACCCTCTCATTCAGCGCTGAATGGCTTTCTGCATATACAGATCCTGGAACTATTTTGAACAACTTCATCTATGTGTTTGATTTCGTAGATTCACACGGCTTGCTGATGGCGCCTTCTAACAAGCACGAACGCAATGCCCTCGTAGAAACTCTTGGCGTACATGTTCGCGAAGAGTATCCAAAGAGTATGAGCTTCAATATGCGCAACACTCAAGCCTTGTCAATCGTCCTAGCATACAGAAGGTTTCTTCTGGAAGCTGGAACTAGATTAGAAGAAGCAGTGGAGTGGTTTTTCAATGACTACATTGAAGATGAGTTTGGCATTTCAGGCTTCTCGATTAGCTTGCCGACCGAAGAAACTAGCATGTTTGATAAGTGCAAATCAATCGGACCCGAAATTGAGAGAGTCGTTAAAGCGTTTCAGCTGTTCGTCGATCGCGGTGAAATTGACAGCGACTATTTTCGTCACATGCAAATAAAGCACTTTGAATCTCTGCCGTCTCTTCTTGGGAAGAAATACCTCGTAGAAGGGAAGAGCTTGTTCCGATACGGGAATGCGTTGTTCTCGGACCAGTCTATGCTTGCGCATTGCCCCGACCATCGTAGCTTTCGATCATTTATAGATGCAATCACTACAAACGATTTGACGATTGCCGACTTTTACGAAGGGTGCTCAGCCTCACTTGAAGAATTGGTCAACGAAGGGTTTATCTGCATCTCCGTTGATGGCTTCATCGAAGCAACCCCCAAGACGAAACTGCTTTACCGGGTTTGGCAACGTGGCGCTTTCCCGATGTGTCTTCTGCCTGAAGAACTCAAGGCAACTGTCGATGGATTAATTTCGGAGAGGATGCTGGAATACTCAGAACACCTGTTGACTCCAAATGAGGCAGACTACATGAATTTCATGTTTAACGATGCCAAGTTCAGCAACTCAATGGCTCTTCGCAACAGATATGATCACGCCGACGGAGCCGTCAGTGATCCTAATTCGCAGGGGATTGAGCATGATTACTGCTATTTGCTCACTTTGCTCATTTGCCTTGTTCTTAAAATCAATGAGGAACTCTCTGTGTTCACCGGAAAAGGTGGAGTTGAGGATTTCGTCGATTGGCCTTGGATCGACGAGAAGATGCTTAATGATATCCTCACCCGCATGCCACAAGGACAAGAGTGAATGACGCTATCCAGTGAGTATCAAATGGGTACCACTTTGCGGAACATCCTCACGCACTGCATGCAACGTGATGGAATCAGAGCAACACCATAAACCTTATGGACGCTTCTCCTCATTGAGTGGGAATAGAACAAACGTTCGATTCTGTGTTATAATATCCTGCAATGGGCGCGGCCTCTTCCGAAGCCGCGCCCATTGCTATATTTGGTCGGATATCGACGGAAACTCAAGCTCAGGGAGGTTTGTTGCGATGGCGTACGATTTCAAGAAGGAGTTCAGGGAGCTCTACAGGCCGTCGGGCAAGCCGGGCGTCGTAACCGTTCCGCCTATGAGCTACGTTGCCGTGCGGGGCAAGGGCGATCCCAATGCCGAAGGCGGCGAGTACCAGAACGCGTTGCCGCTGCTCTACGGCGTCGCATATACCATCAAGATGTCGAAGAAGGGCCCGCGGGAAATCGAGGGCTATTTCGACTTCGTCGTGCCGCCTCTCGAGGGCTTCTGGTGGCAAGACCGCGCCGATGGCGAGATTGATTATGCGCGGAAGGATGACTTCAACTTCATCTCGTGCATCCGTCTGCCCGATTTCGTCACTCGCGAGGACTTCGACTGGGCAGTTTCGGAAGCTGCCGCCAAGAAGAAGCTGGACTTCTCGGCGGTCGAGCTGCTGAGGGTCGACGAGGGCCTTTGCGTTCAGTGCATGCATACCGGGCCTTACGACGACGAGCCGGCGACCATAGACGCCATGCGCACATTCGCGGCGGAACGGGGCTACGCCCCCGACTTCTCCGAAGCCCGTCTGCATCACGAGATTTACCTCTCCGACCCGCGCAAGTGCGCGCCGGAGAAGCTCAAGACCGTGATCCGTCATCCCATAAAGTTGATTTAGCGAAGCGAGTGACGCCGATCGCTTCGGCTTTTTTGGGGGGGGCTCACCGTGGCGTGGTCGGCAACGGGACGCGCCCTGCGACCGGTGGCGGAGGCCGAGGCGCGGGAGCACGCGTTCGTTTGCACCGCCTCGCACGACCTCGTCACCCCGCTCATGGCGGTGACCGCGAACTGCGACGTGCTTGAAGCGGAGGCATCCGATCAGGCCGGCCTTGCGTCCTGGGTCGCCAACATCCGTGCAGCGGCGGACGAGATGACGACTCGCATCGCCGACATGCTCATGCGCATGGGCGGCGACTAGACAGGGCGATCCCTGCAACGGGCATTATTATCCGGGAAGCGTTTGATTGCGAGCCACGCCGGTGTGAGGGCCCGAGTCGTCAGGCCCCGCACAGGGGGACCGCGATGGTGGCCACCGCGCCGCCCGAGGGGCTGTTGGCGAGCGAGACGGAGCCCCCGTGGGCGCTCGCGGCCTCGGAGGCGGCGTGGAGGCCGAGCCCGTAGTGGCGGCCTCCGTCGCGCGAGGAGCGGGAGGAGTCGTCTGTGAAGAGGCGCTCACAGCCGCGTTCGAGGGCGGCGGGAGAGAAGCCAGGTCCGTCATCAGCGACCTCGATGACGAGGCGCCCGCCCGCGACGTCGCAGGAGACAGCCACGCGCGAGCGTGCGTGCTCGGCGGCGTTGGCCACGAGGTTCGCGGCGGCTCGCGCCAGGCTGGTTCGGTCGAGCGCGGCCTCGGGCGCGCCCGCGACAGCGGGGCCCGTGGCCGCGTCGAGCGTCACGCCTCGCGCCCGGGCGATCTGGGCGGCCTCGGCGAGAACCTGCTCGCAGAGCTCGGCCGGCCGCATGGGGGCCCTCTCCGCCCCGCCGGACCCGCGGGAGGCCTCGATGAGCAGGCGCACGTAGCCGTCGAGCCTTTCGACGCTGCCGGCTATGTCGCGCGCGGCGGCCGCGAGGTCGGCGTCTTTCTCGTCTTCCAGCTCCTCCGCCACGAAGTCGGCGTTGGCGCGCAGCACGGTGAGCGGCGTCTTGAGGTCGTGGGCGAGTGACGCCACCTGCTCGCGCTGCCCCCGCTCCGCGGCCCAGCGGGCCTCGAGCGACTCGGCGAGGGAGGTCCGCATGGCGTCCATCGCGGCGAGGACGTCGTTCACCTCGCGAACGTTGGTGCTGCCGACCGCAAAGTCGAGCTCCCCCGCGCCGACGCGCTCCGCCGCCTCCGCGAGCGGCGCCATCTTGCGCGAGATCACGCGGCTCGCGCGCCGCGCCACGAGCGCGAGCGCGAGCGCGCTTCCCGCAGCGGCGCCGACGAGCATGAGGCTCTGCGGGTTGGGAAGCAGGCCCGCGAGATCGCGCGAGACCCACTGCGGCAGGTACTCGCTGACGAGTGCGCAGGCCCCGCCGCCCTTGAGCGGGAACGCGGCGTAGGTGAGGCCCGAACCCCCGCCCTCGATCTCCACTGTGCCCGGATCAGCGGCGAGTGACGCACGGGCCATTTCCGTCGCGTCCTCGAGCCGCGTGCCCTCGAGGTCTGTCATCAGCACGTATCCGTCCTTGTTCAGGATGAGGTAGCGGTACGCCGTCGGCACGTCCTGCTGCCCGCAGACGCCGTCGCGTGCCAGGCCCTCCGCGACCTCGCGCGCATTGGCCGGCCCCCAGCTTGCCTCGTAGACGAAGCCCGCGTTGATCGCCACGGAGAGCACCATGAACGAGGCGAGCCACGCCGTGGCGACCGCCGCGAACGCGTAGGCGAAGTAGCGTGCGATGACGAAGGAGAGCGGCATGCCCCCGCGACCTCGCGCCCCGATCCTCAGAGCTGCCACTTGTACCCCATCCCCCAGACGGTCGCGATCGGATCGGCGCCGGCCTCGGAGAGTTTCCTCCGGGCGCGGCTGACCTGCATGGATATGGCCGCGTCGTCGGCGTCGCTCTCCCAGCCGAGCACCGCCTCGCGTATCTGCGCGCGGCTCATGACCTGCCCGGGGTGGCGCGCGAGGTACTCGCAGATGGCGTACTCGGTGGGCGTAAGCGGCACGGTCTCGCCGCCCACGGCGAGGTCGCGCGCCCCGAGGTCGATCCGCACCTCCTCGAAGGAGAGAGCGTGCGAGCGCGGCCGGCGCTCACGGCGTAGATGGGCCGCGACCTTGGCGCGCAGTTCCGCGGCCCCGAAGGGCTTGCGGACGTAGTCGTCGGCGCCCAGGCCGTAGCCGGCCACGGCGTCCTCCTCGGCCACGCGCGCGGTCAGGAAGATGATGGGCCCGTCGAAGTCCGGGCGGATCTGCCGCACGAGCTCGAAGCCGTCGAGCCCCGGCATCATGACGTCGCAGAGCACGAGGTCGAAGCGCGAGAGGTCCATCCCCGGGACCGCCGTCGGGTCCGCCGCCTTGACGACCTCATGGCCGTCGCGGCCGAGGACGCGCGCGAGCGCGTCGAGGATCGCCCGTTCATCATCCACTGCCAGTATCCTCGCCATATTCGACCTCCTGAAACTCCCGTTGCATTGTACTTGCGCCGCGCTCAGCGGTCTAGAGCCCCGCGCGCAGCCGCGGGCGCCTCGGTCGCATCGCACGCGCGGTAGCGCACGCCCGAGCCGCCGCGCGCCTCGATCTCGAGCCAGCCCTCGCCGTTCGACTCCCGTCCGAAGAAGATGAGCTGGAGCTCTCGGACATTGCCCCTGTCGTCCGCCGCGTCCACCAGGTAGACGTAGTTCGCCCCCGCCCCGGTGGCGTCGGCGTAGGAGCTCGCGTGGCTGCCGTGCTCGGGCACGGGCGCCCACATGGTGATCTCAGGGTTGGGCAGCACGCGGTCGGCGATCGAGCGCAGCGCCGACCCCCAGCCGGCGTCGAGCAGGGCATTCCCGCCCAGGACGAGCGCTGCGGAGAGGAGGGCGAGCACGGCGGCGAGCGGCTTCCTACTCATCTGCCCTCCCGTCCTCGAAGCGGCAGAACCAGGCGAGAAGGACGGCGGCGGCTGCCAGGGTGAGCACGAGGCCAGCGAGCGCAGTCGTGAGGAGAGGGCCCGCCGCGCGTGCGGCGTCGATGAAGGCCTCCACCCCGAGCGACCCTAGGCGCGCGGGCCAGGCGAGCGGTACCCAGCTCAGGGGCGTCGCCAGGGCACCGGTGAGCTCGCCGGTCATGAGGCCGTGCGCAAGTCCGCCCACTGAGAAGAACGCGAGGAGCATCCCCGCCGCGCCGGCACCGATGGCGGCGTTGCGGCCGAGGCGCAGGGCCACGCCGAGCTCCAGCGCGTAGAGGGGCAGGCTGCCCAGCACGATGCCCGACCAGGCAGCCGCAAGCGGAGCGGGCCCGAGCGGCAGGCGCCCGGCGACGGCGAGCACGGCCCCGAACACGCCGAGCGCCACGGCCAGCGCGCCCGCGCCGAGCGCCGCAAGGGCGAGCAGCTTCGCCGCGACGGCGCGCCTGCGCGAGGGGACCGCCGTGAGGTTGGCGAGGCGCCCGGCAGCGCGCTCCTCATCCACGGCGAGTCCGCAGACGATGGCGGACATGAGAGGCATGAGGGCGCCGAGGAACTGGGCGTAGGCGTCCGCGCCCAGCGCCGGGTCCCATCGGGTAACGGAGAAGTACTCGCCGCAGGCAAGACCGGCTGCCAGGCCGCAGACGAGGTGCGCCGCCGTGAGTGGGGAGCGCGCTAGGCGCAGGGCCTCGGAGAGCAGGGCCCGCGGGAGAGTCATGCGCGGCGTCGGGTCGGAGAGTCGTGTCATGGCCATCACCTCTCCTCGGAGCGCGCGAACCAGGCCGCGCCCGCCGCCGTGAGCGCGGCGAACGCGAGCGCGCAGACCGCAAGGCCCGCCAGTGTGAGCATGCCGTCCGCCGTGAGTGCCCCGCCGAGCGCCATGTCCGCCGCGAGTGGCTCGCCGCTCGGCAGCACGGGGATGAAGCTCGTAGGGATGACCATGCTCGCCGACGGCGGAAAGAGCTGCGGCAGCGGCACCAGCGACCAGGCGAAACCACCCACGAGCTGCGCGGCGAGCGGGCAGAAGATGCCCGCGAGCATGCCGAGCCGCGCCGTGAGGAAGAGCCCTGCGGGGATCATCCACGCCGCGGTCACCGTGTTGACGAGCGCGCAGAGGAGCATCGTGAGCGTGCCCGCGACCGTGAGGCCCTGCGAGGAGAACGCCGATCCCGCGAGGTAGATGCCGAAGACCACGAGGTTCGAGAGTGCGCAGAGCGCGAGGCACCAGAGCGCCTTGGCCCACCAGGCGCTCCTAAGCGGGAAGCCCAGGCCCAGAAGCCCCCGCATCCGCGTGCGCGCGTCCGCCCGCGCGACGCACGCCACCACGAGCGAGAGAGACACGGGCAGGAAGAGCGCGTACCAGTAGTTCCACGCGCTGAAGATCTGCACGCCCCGGTAGGGCATCGCGCCGAGCAGCGGCATCGGCAGCGCCATGAGCACGGCCAGGCGAACCGGTGCCGCGTGGCGCGACTTCAGGGCCTCGGCGCGCAGGCCCGCGAGCAGGCCGCCTTTCTCGCCCGTCATGCCGCCACCTCCCCGCGTGCTCGTCGCCCTTCCCGGCAGAAGCTCATGAAGAGTTCCTCGAGGTCCTGCCCGGGCCGAAGCGCATCCTCGTAGGCGAGGCGCCCCCCGCAGATGATGCCGATGGTGTCTGCCATCTGCCGCACCTCGGAGAGGATGTGGCTCGAGACGATCACCGTCGTACCCGCCGCCGCGAAGCCGCGGATCTGGTCGCGCAGTTCCTCGATGCCGATGGGGTCGAGGCCGTTGGTGGGCTCGTCGAGCACGAGCAGGCGTGGCCGGGCGATCAGCGCCAGCGCGAGCCCCAGGCGCTGCCGCATGCCCATCGAGAAGCGCCCGGCGCGCTTCTTCCCGGTGTCCGCGAGGTCCACGGCGGCGAGTACCTCATCTATGCGGCTCTCGGGAAGGCCCAGCAGCGTGGTGCGCACGCGCAGGTTCTCGCGCGCGGTGAGGTTGGGGTAGAGCGGCGCCTCCTCGATGAGGCTGCCGATTGCGTAGAGGTCCTCGCGGCGCCAGGCGTGCCCGGCAAAGAGGATCTCCCCGGCCGTCGGCCGCAGCATCCCGCAGATCATCTTGAGCGTTGTCGACTTGCCGGCGCCGTTGGGACCGAGCAGCCCGTACACCTCGCCCTCGCGGATATGAAGGCTCACGTCGGCCACGGCGTCCTGCGCCTGGTCGCCGCGGCCGAAGCGCTTGGTGAGCCCGCGCGTCTCGAGCATGTAACCCATGGGTTCGTCCTTTCTCTTCCGGGCGCGTGGGCCGAGTCGCCGTGCCCGCGCGCCTTACCTTTCGGGTTCACCATCCATGGTGGGGCGCGTTTCTAACGAAGCCGTAACGGTCGTTGGGCTCTTTTGGCGCCAGCCCTTCTCGACCCGTACGCCACTCATGGTATGTTTATCGCGATAATAAGGACGGAGGTGCCCGCGGCACGCAATAAGTACCCGGAGGAGACGGTCGAGAAGATTCTCGACGTTGCCGAACGGCTCCTCGTGGAGCGCGGCTACGAGCACACCACGATGATCTGAAGAGCAATACGCTAAACCGAAAAAGGTAATCGAAGCCGCGCCTGTGGACTTATCGAAGGTCGAGATTCCCGCCCCATCCATCGGCACCCAGCAGAAGGTCGTCGACATCCTCGACCGCTTCGACACCCTAACGAAATCGCTCACCGACGGTATCCCTGCCGAGATCGAGGCACGCCGGGCGCAGTACGGGTACTACCGCGACCGCCTGCTCGACTTCCGAAACTAAGTGAGAATAAGTTATCGGTACGCTTTTTTATAAAATGTAAAAAAGTACCCCCATAACTGATAAAATGGACACTGAAAAAAAGGGGTGCATCTTGCGTATATACCGACGTGAAAAGTATCTGAAGCAAATGCGTGGTTTCTACCACGATGACGGGATGATCAAGGTAATCACCGGTGTTCGCAGGTGTGGTAAATCCTGCCTCATGCAATCAATCGCAGACGAACTTGTGGAATCCGGTGTAGCGAGCGACCACATCATCTATATCGACCTCGACTCACGGGAGAACAGGAAGGTCAAGACGACCGATGAGCTCGAAAATCTGATTGACATGTCGACCTCAGCAGACACTGAGGAGACGAAGTACCTCTTCATCGATGAGATTCAGAACGTAGAGGAATTCGAGCTGCTCATCAACGGCTACCGGACAGATGGCGGTTGGTCCATTTTCATTACCGGTTCGAATTCATATCTGCTTTCTGGGCAGCTTGTTACAAAGCTGACGGGTCGCTATATCGAGTTCGAGGTGTTCCCACTCGACTTTGCGGAATATATCGATATGAAGCGTTTTCTCGGCAAGCCTGTCAATGACGTTCTCGTGGGAGAGTTTACCGAGTACCTGACCCTTGGAGGATTTCCCAAAGCGTTGGAGTATGAGGGCGAGGATGAAAAGCGCACCTATATCAAGAGTGTTATTCATGAGATCTTTGAAAAGGACGTCAAACATTCGAACAAGATTAAGAATGTCTCGGTTTTCGATGCCGTCCAGACGTATCTCATCAACAACTTTGGTGCGCCGACGAACCTGAAGAACCTCCTTGCGTACTTCAATGATGTCGAGAAGATTCCCATCAAGCGCGAAACGCTCAATCGGTATATCCAGATTCTTGTTGACGCGAAGATCCTTTATCGCTGCTCGAGGTTCGATCTCAAGTCTCGGCGATCGCTTATCCGCGAAGAGAAGTACTACCTGGCTGATCCCGGCTTCTATTTCGCCATGAACACGGATGCGAGGATTAACTACGGGCCGGCGTTGGAGAACGTGCTCTACCTCTATCTTGCATCGCGCGGGTACGAGCTTTCTGTGGGCCGTATTGGGAAGCTCGAGTGTGACTTCATCGCTCGTAGGCGCAATGCTTACGCCTACATCCAGGTCTCTATGTCGATTGCCGACAGAGGCGTCGAGGAGCGCGAGTACAGGCCGTTCGGCCACATCAGGGATGGGTATCCGCGCTACTTGTTCACGCTTGATCCTCTATTGCAGGAGAGGGATGGCGTCAGGCACCTTAACATGGCGTCGTTTATGCAAGATGGCGGTGATCTTATTTGAGCGGCGGCCAGATTCTTTTGCTCCCTAGTGCGCAAACAGTGCGGGCATCAAATGAGGACCATTGCCTCACGTAGAATCGATAGATTGAGGACTTGTTTTGATGTTGACAAGCTTTTGGCCAGTGACTCCTATTGCCGAGTGGGAATAGCGGAAATAACAGCCTCCGGACCTTTTGGTTCGGAGGCTTTCTTTTTCGTTCTGTTCGGAAGGAGCTCCTTGCCAGAGTCCCATGGATAGCGAACGGCTTTATCGAGCGTGTGCGTTTTTGTAGGCGCCTTTGATCTCTTCCGGCAAATTGTCGGGAATCAGCGCCTTCACTCTATCCTCGCTGCCATCTTGAATCGCCTGCTCGTAGTACCAGCATTTGAACCTCAGCATATCCAGCGCGCGGTTCA
>OLSJ01000235.1_pt1 | contig 49801 bp, 45 predicted proteins | sample 1672151 | NCBI WGS metagenome assembly OLSJ01 (sample SAMEA3136653, study PRJEB25190) | human gut metagenome | biome: human gut; feature: human-associated habitat; material: faeces | place: Austria | collected 2013 | reverse complement strand
GGGGGCCGGTGGTCGTATTGACAGGGTTTTGCAGATGCTCAGAGCAGAATGATCCCTGCGTCGTGGCAGGTGTCGATGGTCTCGTCGTCCCAGGTGGACACCTGAACCTCGCCGATGTGGGCCTTGCCCAGCAGGAACATGGACACCCGGCTCTGGCCGATTCCGCCGCCGATGGTGAGGGGCAGCTTGCCCTCCAGCAGCATCTTGTGGAAGGGCAGCTCCCGGCGCTGGTTGCAGTTCGCAGCAGTCAGCTGGCGGTCCAGAGCCGCGGCGTCCACCCGGATGCCCATGGAGGACAGCTCCAGAGACTGACCGTTGACGCTGTCCCACACCAGCAGGTCGCCGTTGAGTTTCCAGTCGTCGTAGTCCGGAGCGCGGCCGTCGTGGGGCTTGCCGCTCTTCAGCGGGGCACCGATCTTCATCAGGAAGGTGGTGCCGTTCTCCTTCACGAAGGCATTCTCGCGCTCCTTCGGGGTCAGGTCCGGGTACTTGTCCTCCAGCTCCTGGGTGGTGATGAAGATCACGTTGGGGGTGTGCAGGGGCAGGTCCTGCAGCTGCGGGAACATGGCGTGCAGGTTCATCTCGGTGGCGCAGACGGCCGACACGATGGAGCGCACCACGCTCTTCAGGTAGGCCTCATTGCGGTCCTCCTCCCGGATGACCTTTTCCCAGTCCCACTGGTCCACATACACGGAGTGGAGGTTGTCCAGTTCCTCATCACGGCGGATGGCGTTCATGTCGCAGTACAGGCCCTTGCCCACACGGAAGCCGTAGTCCTTCAGGGCCTTGCGTTTCCACTTGGCCAGCGACTGCACCACCTGTGCTTCGGTGCCGCTGTCCTTGATGTCAAAGGTGACCTTGCGCTCCACGCCGTTCAGGTCGTCGTTCAGGCCGGTGGAGGCCTCCAGGAACAGCGGCGCAGACACGCGGTACAGGTTCAGCGTGGCACACAGGGTGTCGGCAAACAGCCGCTTCACCGTGCCGATGGCGCGCTGGGTGTCGTACAGGTTCAGCGCGGGCGTGTAGTTTTCCGGGATGATGATCTTGCTCATAGATAGTACCCCTCTTTGTGTTGTCAGCTCACCTGCTTTCCCAACAGGCGGCGGTTCCAGAAACCAAAAAACACTGGTTAAATTATCGCACATTCTTTTACGAAAGTAAAGTGTATGCCCGAAAAAACAGGAGCCGCTGCACCTTGTTTTGTGCAGCGGCTCCCGCATCGCGTCGTGTCTTGAAAAAGGCTCAGCCGCCCAGGTACGCGCTGCGCACCCGCTCGTTGGTCAGCAGCTCGGCACCGGTGCCCTCCATGACCACGCGGCCGGTCTCCAGAACATAGGCGCGGTCGGCCACGGAAAGGGCCATCTGTGCGTTCTGCTCCACCAGCAGGATGGTCATGCCCTCCTTGTGGATGTTGCGGATGATGTCAAAGATCTCCTGCACCAGCAGCGGCGAAAGGCCCATGGAAGGCTCGTCCAGCATCAGCATGGAAGCGTTGCTCATGAGCGCACGGCCCATGGCCAGCATCTGCTGTTCGCCGCCGGACATGGTGCCGGCCAGCTGCTTGCGGCGCTCCTTCAGGCGGGGGAACAGCTCAAACACCTTTTCCTTGTTGGGGGCAATGGTGGAGGCGGGCTGGGTGTAAGCGCCCATATCCAGGTTCTCCTCCACGGTCATGTGCAGGAACACATGGCGGCCTTCCGGCACCTGTGCCAGACCGGCTTCCACGATCTTGTGGGCGCGCACGCCCTTGATGCTTTTGCCCTTGTAAAGCACATCGCCGCTGCGGGGCTTCAGCAGGCCGGAAACGGTTTTCAGGGTGGTGGACTTACCGGCACCGTTGGCACCGATCAGGGTCACGATCTCGCCCTCGTTCACCGTAAAGGAAACGCCCTTTACGGCGTGGATATTGCCGTAATACACGTTGATGTTATCGACCTTCAGGATGGTATCTGCCATCGCTCAGCCCTCCTTCTTGCCCAGGTAGGCTTCGATGACCTGGGGGTTGTTGCGGATCTCGTCCGGGGTGCCCTTGGCAATGATGCGGCCGAAGTTCAGCACCGCAATGCCCTCGCAGATGCCCATGACCAGGCTCATGTCGTGCTCGATGAGCAGCACGGCAATGTTGAACTCATCCCGGATGCGGCGGATGGTCTCGGTCAGCTCGGCGGTCTCCGAGGGGTTCATACCGGCGGCAGGCTCGTCCAGCAGCAGCAGCTTCGGGCTGGTAGCCAGTGCACGCATGATCTCCAGACGGCGCTGTGCACCGTAGGGCAGGCTGCCGGCGGGCACATCGGCCAGATCTGCCATGTGGAAGATATCCAGCAGCTCAAAGGCACGCTCGGTGCACTTTTTCTCTTCCTTCCAGTAGTTGGGCAGGCGGATCAGTGCAGAGGGCAGGTTGTACTTCATAGACTCGTGCAGGCCTACCTTGATGTTGTCGATGACGCTCAATTCCTTGAACAGACGGATGTTCTGGAAGGTACGGGCCACACCCATGCGGTTGACCTGATAGGTCTTTTTGCCCGCCGTAGGCATGCCGTCGATCAGAATGGAGCCGCGGGTGGGCTGGTAAACGTTGGTGAGCAGGTTGAACACGGTGGTCTTACCGGCACCGTTGGGGCCGATCAGGCCGGTGATCTCGTTGCGGCCGATCATCAGGTTGAAGCCGTCCACGGCGGTCAGGCCGCCGAAGTCGATGCCCAGCTCCCGCACGTCCAGAATGGGCTTTTTGTCCTTGTCGCGGTCGGTCAGGAAGCCGCCGGAGGGCACACTGTTTAACTTGGTCTGGAACTCACTCATGGTCAGCACCCTCCTTTTCCTTGTTCTTCTTGAACAGTTCGCCGTTCATGATCTTTTCCACAACGCGGCTCATGGAGAAGTCGTAGCTGCCCAGCAGTCCGCCCGGACGGAAGATCATCATCAGGATCAGCACCAGCGAGTAGATGACCATGCGGTAGCTGTCGAAGCTGCGGGTGGCCTCCGGCAGGATGGTCAGCACCGTCGCGGACAGGATGGAGCCCAGCATGGAGCCCATGCCGCCCAGCACCACCATGACCAGAATTTCGATGGACTTCATAAAGCCGAAGGTGGAGGGGTTCAGCACGCCGATGTAGCAGGCATACAGGCCGCCGGCCATGCCTGCAAAGGCTGCCGAGAAGGCAAAGGCCATGACCTTGTAGTAGGTGGTCTGGATGCCGCAGCTCTCGGCGGCGATCTCGTTATCGCGGATGGCCAGCACGGCACGGCCATGGCGGCTCTTCAACATGGCGTGGATCAAAAAGCAGGTGATGACCACGCAGATGAACACATTGGTGAAGTTGGAGTACTTTGGGATGTTCTTCAGGCCCTTGGCACCGTAGAACAGCTTGAAGCCCAGCACATCGTCGATGTTGTTCAGGGTGATGCGGATGATCTCGCCAAAGCCCAGGGTCAGAATGGCCAGATAGTCACCGGTCAGACGCAGGGCAGGCACGCCGATGATCACGCCGAACAGACCGGCCGCCAGGCAGGCCAGCACCAGGCCGATGACAAAGGAGACGCCGCCGGGCAGCGGGCTGTACTTGGTGAACAGAGCGCAGGTGTAGGCACCCACAGCCATGAAACCGGCATGGCCCAGCGGCAGCTGGCCCAGATAACCGGTGGCAACGTTCAGCGAGACGGCCAGAATGATGTTGATGCCCACGGTAAGCAACACCTTGTTCTGATAGGTGGAAAGCACGTTGCTGGTGAGGAAGGACAGCACCACGAACAGCAGAGCCACCAGCACCAGATTCATCAGGTAGCGCACGGGCATTTTGAGCGTTTTGCGTTTGGTATTCATCTTTCTGCCCTCCTTACACCTTCTCCTGCACCTTGCGGCCAAGGAAGCCCGTGGGCTTGACCAGCAGCACGATGATCAGGATGGCAAACGTCACGGCGTCCTTCCAGGCGGAAAGGCCGATGGCGGAGATAAAGCACTCGCACAGACCGATGGCAATGCCGCCGATCATGGCACCGGGGATGGAACCGATGCCGCCCAGAACGGCAGCCACAAAGGCCTTCAGGCCCAGCATGGAGCCCATGGTGGGGGTAGCCTGGGGGTAAGAGCAGCAGTACAGCACCGAGCCGATACCTGCCAGGGCAGAGCCCACGGCAAAGGTAAAGGAAATGGTGCTGTTGACATTGATGCCCATCAGGCGGGCAGCATCCATATCCTCAGAGACGGCACGCATGGCCTTGCCGAGCTTGGTCTTCTGCACCAGGAAGGTGAGCACCAGCATGGACAGCACGGTGACCGCCAGAGTGATGACGGAGGTCAGGCCCAGGGGTACACTGCCGATCATGAAGGTCTGGTTGGTGTAGTAGGACGGGATGACCTTTGCACCCGAACCCATCACCAGCTCTGCGGTGTACTCCAGGAAGAAGGACACGCCAATGGCGGTGATCAGCAGGGAGATACGGGGTGCGCTGCGCAGCGGGGTGTAGGCGATCTTCTCGATCACAACGCCCAGCAGCGTACAGGTGATGATGGTGGCACACACCGCCGCGACCGGGCCAAGGCCCAGCTGATTCATGACGAACCAGGACATGTACGCGCCCACCATGATGATATCGCCGTGGGCAAAGTTCAGCAGCAGGATGATGCCGTACACCATGCTGTAGCCCAGCGCGATCAGTGCATAGATGCTGCCAAGGGACAAACCGTTGATCAGCTGGCTAAAGAACACTGTCATGAATGGATACTTCCTTTCTTTTTGGCGCAGGGTGTGCGCCTTGGAATGACACTTTTTTCGATGCTATAAAAAAGCGGAGAACACCGGGCAGAAAAATGTTCCGGCGTTCTCCGCAGAGAATCATTTACGCTGGTTCGGATCCGGCTGGCTTTCCATCACCGGTCGATGGGAAGTGCAGGATCAGAACATTTCCTTCAGTTCGGGCTTGCCGTCCACATAGGTCAGGATGGCAGTGCTCTTGACGGGGTCATGGTGCTCATCGAAGGTGAAGGTGCCGGTCAGGCCGGTGATGGTGCCGCCTGCGATGGCGTCGATGACAGCCTGCTTGTACTCGTCGGTGCCAGCCTCCAGGCCTGCATCCTCGGCAGCCTGCAGACCGTAGACCACGGTGGTAGCGGCATCGTAGCCCAGAGGAGCGAAACCATTGGGATACTCCTCGCCGTACTCAGCCTTGTAGGCCTCCTCGAACTCAGGGGAAGCGCCCTTTGCGTAGTTTGCGCAGAAGTAGCTGTCCTTCAGCTGATCAGCGGTCGCATAGCCCTCCAGGCCATCCCAGCCGTCGCCGCCCAGGAAGGGAACGGTCAGGCCGACGCTCTCAGCCTGAGACAGGATCTGACCCACTTCCTCGTAGTAGTTGGGGCAGAAGACCACCTCAGGGTTCATGCCCAGGATGCTGGTCAGCTGAGTCTTGAAGTCCACATCGCCCTCGGAGTAGCTTTCCTGATCGACCACTTCGCCGCCCTTTGCCTCAAACTCCTTGACGAAGTTCTCGGCCAGGCCCTCGTTGTAGTCAGCGCCCTTCTTGAAGATGACGGCTGCCTTAGTGTAGCCCAGCTTCTCGAAAGCGTAGTCAGCCATCTTGACGCCCTGGAACGGGTCGGTGAAGGTGGTACGGAACACATTCCCGTTCACGGTGTCGGTCTCGGCATCGTAGGTGACAGCCTCAGCGGTAGCAGAAGCGGTGACCATGGGCATATTGTACTCTGCGCTCTCGGCAGCCACAGCCAGGGTGGGAGCGGTGGTGACATCGCCCACCAGAGCGGTGATGCCCTCATCCACCATCTTGGTGAAGCAGGTCACAGCCTGCGTAGCATCGCCCTGCTCATCCTCGGTGATGATCTCGAGCTGCTTGCCGTTGATGCCGCCCTTTTCGTTGACCTGCTTCAGGTACAGGGTAGCACCGTTGACAACGGCCTGGCCGTAAACAGAAACGTTGCCGGTCAGGGGGCCCATCACGCCCACCTTGATGGTCTCGCCGGAAGAAGCGGCGGAAGCTGCGGTAGAGGTGGAGGTGGAAGCGGCAGTGCTTGCGGAAGAACCGCCGCAGGCAGTCAGGACACCGGCGGCAGCTGCCACACCGGCAGCAGCCAGGAACTGACGACGAGAAATGAGCTTTTTCATAACGATCTCCTCCTTCGGAGTATTTGATCTATTGGAATAGCATTCAGGATAAAAACGGAAGCAAGGCCCTTCCCCTCTAAAAGCGACCTTGCCTCTGTTCTGTACTATTATTATAGCCATCCAGCCCCGGGTCCGCAATTCACAAACCGTCCATACTTTTGGGGGCATTTTCTCGTCTTTATTGACAATCTGGCTAATTTTTATAATGCGTTTTTGTGCACTATTTCAAATCGTTCATTTTCTTTGTTTTTGAAGTGAATACAATTCACAAGTTTCAAAAAGGTTACAGGGTCTCCATTTCAGCCTGGGCTGCAAACTCTGCCTGAGCCACCGGCTCTTCCTCCAGGCCCTGGGCCTCTGCCTGAGCCACCGGCTCTGTCAGGGCCTTGCGGATGGCCGTGACGTAGAACACCAGGGACAGGACCGTGCCGATGCACCAGCCAATGGGCCAGGACAGCCAGATGCCGGTGCTGCCCAGAGCTGTAGCACTGAGGACGATGGCCATGCCCACCCGGAGGATCAGGTCGGTGAAGGTGGCCACCATGAAGCGGCCCATCAGGCCGCAGCCGCGCAGGATGCCGTCGGTGACCAGCTTGAGGGACACCACGAAGTAGAAGGGCGAAAGGATGTGCAGGAACAGCATACCGGTGTCGATGGCCGGGCCCTGCGGGTCATTCATGAACAGCAGCAGCGTGCGGCCGAAGAAGAAGTACAGGATGACGATGGGCACGCAGATGAGCCACACCAGATTGCGGCCAGCACCAAAGCCCGCCTTGACGCGGTCCATCTTGCCGGCACCCATGTTCTGGGAGGTGTAGTTGGAAATGCCGTTGCCCAGGGTGGTGAAGGAGGTAATGACCATGTTGTTCAGCTTGACGGCAGCGGAATAGCCTGCAATGACGCTGGCACCAAAGGTGTTGATGACGCTCTGCAGAATGATGTTGCCCACCGAGATGAAGCTCTGCTGCAGGATGCTGGGGATGGCCACCACGGCGATCTTGCCCAGCATATTCCAAGAGAACCACACCGTCTTGCGCTGTGCGGGGATGGCCTTCATGCGGCGGAACACCACCACCATGGCCAGGATGCAGCTCACACCCTGGCACAGGAAGGTCGCCCAGGCCACACCGGCCACACCCATGTGGAACCCGGCCACGAACAGGATGTCCACGCCGATGTTGGACAGAGACGAGACGGCCAGGAAGTAGAACGGCGTCTTGCTGTCACCCAGCGCCGAGAAGATGCCGGTGGCAATGTTGTAGAAGAACATGAAAGGCAGGCCCAGCACATAGATGTCCAGGTACAACGCCGAATCTGCCAGGATCTCCGCCGGGGTGTTGATAAGCTCCAGCAGGCTGCGGCAGCCCAGCAGACCGAACACCATCAGCACTGCACACAGCACTGCCGAGCCGATGAGGGCCGTGTACACCGAGGTTTTCATGTCATCGTATTCCTTGGCACCAAAGTAGCGCGACACGATGACCGAGCAGCCAATATTGCAGCCGAATGCAAAGGCAATGAAGATCAAGGTGATCTCGTAGCTGTTGCCCACGGCAGCCAGGGCGTTTTCGCCAATGAACTTGCCTGCCACCAGGCTGTCGGCAATGTTGTACAGCTGCTGGAAGATAATGCTGCCGAACATGGGCAGGCAGAACTGCCACAGCACCTGTGACGGCTTGCCGACCGTCAGATCCTTATTCATAGTGTGATCCTCCTCTATCAGATAACCAGTATACCATTAAAAAATCTTGACCGCGTTCCAGTATAGAACGGCCCTGCCAAAATGTAAAGATTATTTTTAGCACATCTGCCATACCAAAATTGCATGACTATCATACAGAATATTCAACGGCCCCGCCGGGCACGCTGAAACCATGCCGCCTGCCCTTGTGCAAAGTTTATGCCCGCAAACATTCCGCCCAGCTCTTGCACCTTTTGGGAAACCGTGGTAGGATGTTCTTGGTTAGTTAGATGTAACTATCTATACAGATCGTCCGGCTGCCGCACCGACGCCGGGCCGAATCAGCTATCAGGAGGTTTTCGATATGAACTATCTGGAAATTGAATCCGTTGTAGGCCGCGAGATCCTGGACTCCCGCGGCAACCCCACCGTAGAAGCCGAGATCACGCTGGCCGACGGCACTGTGGCCCGCGGCTGCGCTCCTTCCGGCGCATCCACCGGCGAGTTTGAGGCGCTGGAGCTGCGCGACGGCGACAAGGGCCGCTACCTGGGCAAGGGCGTGACCAAGGCCGTGGAGAACATCAACACCGTGATCGCCGACGCTGTGGTGGGCATGGATGCTTCCGACATCTACGCCATCGACGCCGCTATGATCAAGGCCGACGGCACCAAGGACAAGTCCAACCTGGGCGCAAACGCCATTCTGGCCGTGTCCATTGCCGCCTGCCGCGCCGCTGCCGCTTCGCTGGACATGCCCCTGTACCGCTTCCTGGGCGGCGTGAACGGCAACCGCCTGCCCGTGCCCATGATGAACATCCTGAACGGCGGTGCCCACGCCACCAATACCGTGGACACCCAGGAGTTCATGATCATGCCGGTGGGCGCTCCCTCCTTCAAGGAGGCCCTGCGCTGGTGTGCCGAGGTGTTCCATGCCCTGGCTTCCATCCTGAAGGTCAAGGGTCTGGCCACCTCTGTGGGCGATGAGGGCGGCTTTGCCCCCAACCTGTCCAGCGATGAGGAGACCATCGAGACCATTCTGGCCGCCATTGAGAAGGCCGGTTATGTGCCCGGCAAGGACTTCATGCTGGCCATGGACGCTGCTTCCTCCGAGTGGAAGAGCCCCAAGGGCAAGGGCTTCTACAAGCTGCCTAAGGCCGGCACCGAGTTTACCTCCAGTGAGCTCATCGCACACTGGAAGAAGCTGGTGGAGAAGTACCCCATCATCTCCATCGAGGACGGTCTGGACGAAGAGGACTGGGAAGGCTGGCAGGAGATGACCCGCGAGCTGGGCGGCAAGGTCCAGCTGGTGGGCGACGACCTGTTCGTCACCAACACCGAGCGTCTGGCCAAAGGCATCCAGCTGGGTGCCGGCAACGCCATCCTCATCAAGCTGAACCAGATCGGCTCCGTATCTGAGACTCTGGAAGCCATCAAGATGGCTCACAAGGCCGGCTATACCGCCATCAGCTCTCACCGCTCCGGCGAGACTGAGGACACCACCATCGCCGACCTGGCCGTGGCTCTGAACACCTGCCAGATCAAGACCGGCGCCCCCAGCCGCACCGAGCGTGTGGCAAAGTACAACCAGCTGCTGCGCATCGAGGAGCAGCTGGGCGGCAGCGCCGTCTACCCCGGCATGGCTGCCTTCAACGTGAAGCGTTAACTTAGACTCTGCGACAGGAGCGCCAGTCCCGGCTTTGCCGGAGCTGGCGCTCTTTTTTGTCATTTCCATGTCAATTTGTCTAAAGTATACAAGAAAAAACATTAAAACTCAGCAAATCGACTATTGCTAATTCTCAACTGATATATTAGAATATAAGTGAGAGAGCGAGGCACTCCTGCCGCGCATAAACGCAAAGCAATATTAACGGAGGACATCCACTATGCCTATGAAAATGGGTTGGCGCTGGTATGGCGAGGGCAACGACCCCGTCACCCTCAGCGACATCAAGCAGATCCCCGGCGTGACCAGCATCGTCTGGGCGCTGCACAACAAGATGCCCGGCGAGATCTGGGAGATCGACGAGATCCAGAAGGTCGCAGACCAGATCCACGCTTACGGCTTCGACATGGACGTTGTCGAGTCTGTCAACGTCCACGACGACATCAAGATCGGCCTGCCCACCCGCGATAAGTACATCGAGAACTACAAGCAGTGCATCCGCAACCTGTCCAAGTTCGGTGTCAAGGTCATCTGCTACAACTTCATGCCCATCTTCGACTGGACCCGCACCGACCTGTTCCACCCCGTCGGCGACGGCTCCACCGCACTGTTCTACGAGAAGGACAAGATCAAGGGCGACTACAAGTCCATGGCCGAGTACATCATGTCCTTCACTGAGAAGTACAACATGACCTTCCCCGGCTGGGAGCCGGAGCGCATGGCAAAGCTGGACGAGCTGTTCAAGGCCTACGCCCCTGTCACCAAGGAAAAGCTCTGGGAGAACCTGAAGTACTTCCTCGAAGCCCTGATGCCCACCTGCCGCGAGTGCGACATCAAGATGGCCATCCACATGGACGACCCCCCTTGGGACATCTTCGGCCTGCCCCGCCTGCTGGTGGATGCCGAGAGCATCGACCGCTTCCTGAGCATGGTGGACGACGAGTACAACTGCCTGACCCTCTGCTCCGGCAGCCTGAACGCCAACCCCAACAACAATGTGGCTGAGATCGTCCGCAAGCACTGCGACCGCATCGCATTCGCACACATCCGCAACATCCATCACTTCCCCAACGGCGACTTCTCCGAGGCTGCCCACCGCGACTGCTGCGGCGAGACCGGCATCATCGAGATCCTGCGCGCCTACCATGACTGCGGTTTCGAGGGCTACATCCGCCCCGACCATGGCCGTCAGCTGTGGGAGGAAGGCCCTGGCAGCTGCCGCCCCGGCTACGGCAAGTACGACCGTGCGCTGGGCATCCAGTATATGCTGGGCGTCTGGGACCTGCTGGACCGTCTGGACGAAGAGAAGAAGAAGGGCTGATATATCATGAAGCTGACTGATATTAAGAACGGCAATCTGTCCGCCGAGTGGGCAGAAAAGGGCTACGAGCTGCCCAAGTTCGACGTTGAGGCCGTCAAGGCCAAGACCCACGCAGAACCCACCTGGGTCCACTTCGGTGCCGGCAACATCTTCCGCGCATTCCCGGCTGCTATCCTGAACGACGCCCTGAACAGCGGCAAGTATGACCGCGGCGTCATCGTGGCCGAGAGCTTCGACTACGAGATCATCGACAAGGCTTATCAGCCCTACGACAATCTGAGCCTGCTGGTCTGCCTGAAGTCCACCGGCGACATCGAGAAGAAGGTCATCGCCTCCGTCACCGAGAGCCTGAAGGCTGACTACTCCTTCGGCGCTGACTGGGCTCGTCTGGTCGAGATCTTCCAGGCACCCAGCCTGCAGATGATCTCCTTCACCATCACCGAGAAGGGCTACGGCGTCGCTCCTGCTGACCTCGAGCGCGGCCTGACCCCCGTTCTGGCCATGGGCAAGGTCACTGCTCTGCTGTACGAGCGCTTCAAGGCCGGTGCTCTGCCCCTGACCGTCCAGAGCATGGACAACTGCTCTCACAACGGCGATAAGGTCAAGGCCGCAGTCTTTGCCTACGCTTCCAAGTGGGTCGAGCAGGGCCTGGTCCCCGCCGAGTTCCTGGCCTACGTCAAGGACGAGACCAAGATCACCTTCCCCTGGAGCATGATCGACAAGATCACTCCCCGCCCGGATGCCAAGGTCCAGAAGATGCTGGCTGACGACGGTTTTGAGGACAACTACACCATCGTCACCGAGAAGCACACCTTCACCGCTCCCTTCGTCAACGCCGAGGAGACCCAGTACCTCTGCATCGAGGACCACTACACCAATGGCCGTCCTCCGCTGGAGCTGGGCGGTGTCCTCTACTGCGACCGCGAGACCGTCGATAAGATCGAGAAGATGAAGGTCTGCACCTGCCTCAACCCCCTGCACACCGCCATGTCCATCTACGGCTGCATGCTGGGCTACACCCTCATCTCCGCCGAGATGGCTGATGAGGACCTGCGCAGCTTCATCCAGAAGATCGGCTACATCGAGGCGATGCCCGTCGTCGTTGACCCCGGCGTTCTGAACCCCTACGAGTTCATCGGCGCTGTCATCAACCGCCGTCTGCCCAACCCCTTCATGCCCGACGCTCCTCAGCGTATCGTCACCGATACCTCCCAGAAGCTGGCGATCCGTTTCGGCGAGACCATCAAGGCTTACGAGGCGCGCGGTCTGGACAAGTCCAACCTCGTGCTGATCCCGCTGGTGCTGGCAGGCTATGCCCGCTACCTGAAGGGCATCGACGACAACGGCCAGCCCTTCGAGATCTCTCCCGATCCGCTGCTGGCTGAGCTGCAGGCCATCGTAGCTCCCCTGAAGGTGGAAGCCGGCGAGCAGGACTTCTCCTGCCTGAAGGCTCTGTACAGCCGCACCGATGTCTTCGGCGTGGACCTGTACGCCGTCGGTCTGGGCGAGAAGATCGAGTCCATGGCCAAGGAGCTGTTCGCAGGCCCCGGCGCTGTCCGCGCTACCCTGCACAAGTACGTCAAGGCCCGCTGATCTAAGCGTCCCCTGACTTAGCAAGCCATTTCCGCACCCATGCTGCGTTTTGCTTTGCCGCAGCATGGGTTTTTATTATGTCTTTTTTCCGGCACAGGAAAAGCCGCCGGGCCTTGCGGCCCGACGGCTTTTCTTATGATAGGAGGATCAAAAATGATCGTAGACTATCTTATTCAGTTCAGGATGGTCTGCTCGGTCTCAACGTCGAACAGGTGGACCTTGTGGGGATCGAAGGCAACGCGGACGGTGTCTCCGTTGCGGGCCTTGGAGGTGGGAGCGACGCGGGCGGTCATCTTGTTGCCCTTGTACTCCAGGTACAGGTAGATCTCAGCGCCCATCATCTCAGAGACATCGACCTTAGCATCCAGCTGGCAGTCGGTGTGCTTTGCCATGAACTCGGGCTCATCGTCGATGTCCTCGGGACGGATGCCCATCTTGACCTTCTTGCCGACGTAGGAATCCAGCTTGCTGTCAGCGGTCTTCTCCTTGGGCAGGGGGATGAGGTCGCCGCCCAGATCGACGCTGTACTGGTCGCCCTTCTTGACGATGGTGCCGTCCAGGAAGTTCATCTGGGGGCTGCCGATGAAGCCTGCGACGAACATGTTGCAGGGCATATCGTACAGGTTCTGCGGGGTATCGACCTGCTGGATGATGCCGTCCTTCATGACAACGATGCGGTCGCCCATGGTCATAGCCTCGGTCTGGTCGTGGGTAACGTAGATGAAGGTGGTAGCCAGCTTCTTGTGCAGCTTGATGATCTCGGTGCGCATGGAGGTACGCAGCTTAGCGTCCAGGTTGGACAGAGGCTCGTCCAGCAGGAAGACTGCCGGGTTACGAACCATTGCACGGCCCAGAGCGACACGCTGACGCTGACCACCGGACAGAGCCTTGGGCTTGCGGTCCAGCAGGTGCTCGATCTCCAGGATCTTAGCAGCCTCGTGGACGCGGCGGTCGATCTCGTCCTTCGGGGTCTTGCGCAGTTCCAGACCGAAAGCGATGTTCTTGTAGACGGTCATGTGGGGGTACAGAGCGTAGCTCTGGAAGACCATGGCGATGTCGCGGTCCTTCGGGGGAACGTCGTTGATGAGGCGGCCGCCGATGTACATCTCGCCCTTGGAGATCTCCTCCAGACCGGCGATCATGCGCAGGGTGGTGGACTTACCACAGCCAGAGGGGCCGACGAAGATGATGAATTCCTTGTCCTGGATCTCCAGGTTGAAATCGGTGACGGAAGGAGCCGTAGCACCGGGGTAGATCTTGTAGATATGCTGGCAGCTGATAGAAGCCATAAAGCTTTTTCCTCCATTGATGTTGTTGCACTCAAAGGCTCAGCTTGACGATGAGCCGTTTCATTGCTATTATAATAGCAGATTATTTTGTGTTATAAAATAGCATTTTATTGATTTGAGGTGTCAGATATTGATTTACTCTCCCAGCACGACTGCCGCCCTCGGCATCGTGGAGGATGCCCAGCCGGAAGAGCCCCTCACCCTGCGGGGCGAAGGGCTCTGGGTCTGCCTCATTTCCAGCGGAAAATGTATCGTCTCGCTGTCCGATCTCGAACTGATGCCGGCAGGTTCTGCCCTGTTGCTGCCGCCCCAGAATGCCGCAGCGGGCCATCTCGTGCTGAGCCGGGGGCCGCTGACCCTTGCGCCGGAAAACGAGTGCCATCTGCTCTGCGTCCAGCTCACCGGGCAGGCAGCGGAACAGTTCCTCGCAGGGCTTTCCGAGATGCCCTTCCTTGCCCGGGGCGAGACCTGCCCGGCGGCGGCAGAGCTGATGGGGCGCCTTGCCGAAGAGCGGGACGCCTCGGAGCGGGTGCGCAGTCAGCTGGCCTTCGCGCTGCTGTGCGAGCTCTCAGACGCCGACAGCGCTGCCCCTGCCCTGCCCCCGCTGGTGGCCGCCGCAATCGAGGACATCCGCAGGAACTACGCCGGGCTCTACGGCGTGGAAGAGCTGAGCGAGCGGCTGGGCGTCTCCAAGAGCCACCTCGTCCGGGCCTTTACGGCAGCGCTGGGCGTCTCGCCGGGGCGGTATCTCACCAGCGTCCGCATAGAAGCCGCCATGCGTCTGCTGCTCCACCGGGAGTACACGCTGGACGTCATCGCCAGCCTCTGCGGTTTCTCGGGGGCCAACTACCTCTGCCGCGTCTTCAAAAAAACGACCGGCCAATCTCCCACGCAGTGGCGGGCGATGGCCGGTCGGAGCGCACTGCCCGAGCTTTCGCCCGAGCAGCAGCGGTTGGAACAGGAATTGTTCATTTAAGCGCTACGCTTTTTCCGCTTCAGCAGGAAGAGGGTCAGGCCGGCCGTGATGGCCTCAGAGGCCGGAAACGCGGCCCAGACGCCGTTCATCCCGAAGAGGGCGCTTAGCACCAGAGAGCAGGCCACAATGGCCACGATGCCGCGGGAAAGCGACGTCGCAGAAGCCTCTGCGGGGCGGTCCACCGCGCCCAGATAGCCGGCGGCCACGATATTGAAGCCCGCGAAGAAATAGCCGAGGAAGTAGATGCGCATCCCGCTGAAGGCATACTGCGCCATGAGGGCCGAGTTCTCACTGTTGAAGACCGCGACGATCGGCCCGGTGAACCCGAACAGAACTGCATACAGTGCCGCCGCCAGCGCAAGCGCTGTTCCGCTGCCCAGCAGCAGGAGCTTGCGGGTACCGGCGGCATCGTTTTTGCCGTAGCACTTGCTGACCAGCGGCTGTGCGCCCTGGGCCACGCCGTTGAAGATAGCCGTCGCCACCAGCGCGTAGTTCGCCACGACGCCGTAAGCCGCCACGGCCACATTGCCCGCCAAACGCAGGAGCAGCAGGTTGAAGACGGTGGTGGTCACGCCGGAGGACATCTCTCCCACGAAGCCCGAGACGCCCAGCTGGCAGCTCTGGGCCAGCAGCTTCGGCGAGGGCAGCTGCCGCACAAGGCGGACGGTGCTGCTCTTTTTGAAGAAGTGACGGCTGCAGATCGCAATGCTCAACACCGGCGAGACTGCCGTCGCCAGCGCCGCGCCGGGCAGGCCGAGGCCCATGGGGAACATGAAAATGTAGTCGAACACCACGTTGAAGAGGCTGCCGCAGAGGGTCGCCACCATGGCCAGTGAGGGATCACCATCGTTCCGGACAAAGGCTGAGACGATGTAGTTGCACATGAAAAAGGGCGTGAACAGCAGGAAGATGCGGGCGTACCCCACGCCGAGTGCAACGATCTCCGCATCGCCGCCCATGAACCGCAGCAGCACCTCGGGGCAGAAAATGCCTGCCAGCATGAAGGGCAGGGCGAACACCAGCGCCCAAAGCAGGGCGTTGGAGAAATAGCGCTCCGACCGCTCGTCGCCCTGCGCCCGGAGGATGGCGTAGCGGGTGGCCGCGCCGAGGCCCAGCATGGAGCCGATGGCGAAGATGAAGTTGTAGATGGGCAGACAGAGGTTCAGCAGAGCCACACCGCTGGTGCCTGCCGCCTGCGAGATGAAGTAGGTATCGGCCAGGATGTAGCAGGACGTACCCAGCAGGCCGAAGATGTTCTGGCTGACGTATTTGAAATACTGTTTGGTAAGGCTCATGTTCTCCTCGTCAAATGTCACATTTTTATCATTCAAATTTCAGATATACTGCCATATTGCGTCAGTTTATCACAATCCGACCGAAGCTGTCAAGCTCTCCATTTGCACAAACGCCCGGATGGGTGTATACTGTAGTTTGTTTTTGAAAACAGGCAGAAGGGAGGGTGCATCATGCCGGGCAAGACTTTATACTGTCTGGGCGAAGCGTGGCTGGAATTGAACAGCACCGCGCCGCTGGCGTCGGCAGAGACGTTTTCTCCCCGCATGGGCGGAAGCGCCGCCTCGCTGGCACTGGCTTATGCCGCACAAGGCGGCAGAGCCTCTCTTTTAACGCAGCTTGGCGAGGATGCTTTCGGACACCGCATCGCAGACGCTTTATCTACTGCCGGTGTGGACATCAGCCGGGTCTGCTTCACCTCCCGCGCCCCCACGCCGCTGCTGTTCGACGGCGGCGGCGAGACGCTGGCCTGCCGCACCCGTTCTTCGGAGCTGCTCTATGCACCCGAACAGCTGAGCGCTGACTGGGCCGCAGATGCTGAAATGCTGGCCTTTTCCAGCGCCTGCCTCGTGGACAGCCCCTGCCGCTACACCCATCTTGCCGCGCTGGACACCGCCCGCACCGCCGGTGTGCCGGTCTGCTTTGTCCCCTCTCTCCGCCCGGCTCTCTGGCCCAGCGAAAAGGCCCTGCGGGACACGGTGATGCAGTTTCTCCCTTTCGCAGACATCCTCGTCCTCACCGCCGACGAGATGAAGCTTCTGCTGGACACCCGGGAGTATCAGGTCGGACTGTTTGCCCTGCTGCGGGGGCATACCCAGCTGGTGGTGCTTGAGACAGAAGAGGGCGTCCACGCCTTTACCCGGGCAGTACACGCATTCCGGCCCGGGCTTTCCGCCCCGCCCGAAGAGCTGGCCGCACGGCTGCTGTATCAAATCTCTCAGCAGGAGCTGACCCTGAAAAAGCTCATGAAATGCAGTGCTCCGGCACTCCAGACACTTCTATAACGCCGGAAAGCCCCCGCCTTTGCAGGCGGGGGCTTTCCGTTTATTCTGTCATCCGGAGGAGAATGAGCTGATCAGTGAATGAACACCGGGCCAAGCGGGTTGGTGATGGGGCTGACGTAGCCGCCCAGCAGCTTCGGGATAGCGAGGCTGATGTCAGGCACGAAGGTCAGCAGCAGCAGAGCGATGAACATGCACAGATAGAACGGGAGAGTAGCCTTGACGACCTTCTCCATGGGGCGCTTCGCAACGGCAGAGCCGATGAACAGAACCGCGCCGACAGGGGGAGTCAGCAGGCCGATACCGCAGTTCAGGACCATGATGATACCGAACTGGATGGGGTCGATGCCGATGGAGGTCGCGATGGGCAGCAGGATGGGGGTAGCGATCAGGATGATGGGAGCCATATCCATGATCATGCCCAGCACCAGGATGATGAGGTCGATGAGCAGTGCGATGATGTAGGGGTTGCTGGTGACGCTGGTGATGGCGTTTGCAGCCAGATCAGGCACGTGCAGCATGGTCAGGCAGTTGCCGAACACAGCAGAGGTGGCGATCAGGATGAGGACGATGGACAGAGTGTTGACGCACTCATCCAGAGCGTGCCAGACGCCCTTCCAGTCGAGGCCCTTGTAGACGAAGACGGAGACCAGCAGAGAGTAGATAACTGCGATAGCAGCGGACTCAGTAGCGGTGAACACACCGCCGACAACGCCGAACACGACGATGACGACTGCGGCCAGAGCCCAGATGGAGGTGCCCAGCTGCTTGATGAAGCCCTTGATGGTGAAGGGAGAGCCCTTGGGGTAATTCTCCTTGACGGAGATAATGTAGGAGCCGATCATCAGGACGATGGCCAGCAGAGCGCCGGGCAGGTAGCCAGCCAGGAACAGGCTGCCCACGGAGATGCCGCCGGCGGTGGTGGCGTAGATGACCATGTTATGGCTCGGGGGGACCAGCAGGCCCTCGCAGGAGGAGGTGATGGTGACAGCGGTGGAGAAGTCGGCGTCGTAGCCCTGATCGACCATCATGGGGATCATGATGGAGCCGATGGAAGCAGTATCTGCGGAAGCAGAACCGGAAATGCCGCCGAAGAAGTAGGAAGCAACAATGTTGACCATTGCCATGCCGCCGCGCATCCAGCCGACGCAGGCGTCAGCCAGAGCGATCAGCTTTTCGGAGATGCCGCCGCTGCCCATGAGGACGCCCATGGTGATGAAGAACGGGACGGCCATCAGGCTGAAGGACGAGATGCCCTTGACCATCAGACGGCAGACATCGGTCAGTGCCTGACCCTGCACCATCATGCACAGCACGCTGGACAGACCAACGGCGTATGCGATGGGGAAGCGCAGGAAGATCATGACGAAGAAGCTGACAAGAAGGACAACGATCGCCAGTGTCTGGACTGTCATATTAGTTCTCCTCCTTTACAAAAAAGCTCTTGACATGGTTGTACAGCGCCTCGATCTCGAAGATGATCATGGCGACACCGGCCAGAGGCACGGGGAAGTACATCCAGAAACGGCTCAGCCAGGGCATCGAGACATAGAAGCCGCGGCCGCCCAGGGTGGTGGCGTAGTTCCAGCCCACAACCAGCATGATGAGGCCGAGGATGCAGACCGCCAGATCGGCGATGATGTCCAGCACCTTGACGGCGATCTTGGGCAGATAGACGTCAAATGCGGTCATGCGGATGTGTGCGCCGCGGCGGATGGCCAGAGCAGCACTCAGCACGGCCATGTAGCTCATGCAGGTCAGAACGACTTCTTCAGACCATGCGGGGTCCGGGATGAACGGGACGTAACGACCAATGACCGACATGGTGGTGATGAGAATATCCACAATCAGCAGAATCTTGCAGATAAACAGGACCACTTTGTAAGTGACGTCGTACGCCGGCTTGATCTTATCCAGAGTGGTAAAGATTTTCGGCATAGGATCTCCTCCATACTCTTATAAAAAGCCCGGCGGGTCTGCGGGCGTATCCCGTAGTCCCCCGCCGGGCTATGTACTACTTCAGGATAAAGGCGCTTTTATCAGGCCTTCATATCCAGCAGCTGCTGATACAGCTCAGCCTGATCCGAGGTGTTCTCGCTGATGACCTTAGCGCAAGCCTCCTGCCAGGGAGTCTTATCGGGGACATCGACGACGTTGCAGCCGGAAGACTTCAGCTCGTCGAGGACCTTGTTCTCAGCGGTCTCGGACAGGTCAGCGTTGAAGGCCTGCGTATCCGCAGCAGCCTCCATGACGGCAGCCTGCTGGTTCTCGGTCAGCTTGTTCCAGGCGTTGTCGGTGATGACAGCCTGCACAGCGCCCAAAGTATGGCCGTCGAGGATCAGGTTGTTAGCGACCTCGGGGAAGGCGTTGGACTTGTAGTTTGCGATGGGCTGCTCAGCGCCATCGACAACGCCGGTCTGCAGTGCGCTGTACAGCTCGCCGAAGGAAACGACGGTGGGGTTAGCGCCCAGGCCCTCGACCATGCCGTTCATGACGGGGTCGTTGGACACACGCAGCTTCAGGCCCTTGAAATCAGCGATGCCGGAAACGGGCTTGACAGTGAAGAAGTGACGGAAGCCCTCTTCGCCGTAGAAGATACCACGAACGGGCAGGCCCAGCTCCTGGGGCTCGTTCAGGAACTCAGGTGCCAGCTCGCTGTTGGCGAAGTTCCAGAAGTGTGCGCGGTTCTCGAAGGTGAAGGGGATGGACAGCAGCTTGGACTTGTTGCAGCCGTAGCTGGTCAGTGCGAAAGCGGAGATACGGCTGATGTCGATGGAGGTGGAGCCGCCGAGGATAGCGTCCAGAACGTCGTTCTCAGAGCCCAGAACGCCGGAAGCCTGCACATCGACGACGACGGAGCCGCCAGTCAGCTCCTCGACCTTCTCCTTGAAGTGAGAACCGGTCTGGCCGACGATGGTATCCAGCGGGTTGACCTCGGCGTAGACCAGAGTCACCTTCGGGTCGGAAGCAGCAGCTGCGGCATCACCGGCGGGAGCGGTGGAAGCTGCAGCAGAGGTAGCGGTAGAAGCAGCAGTGCTGTTGCTGGAGCCACCGCAGGCGGTCAGTGCCAGAGCAGCGGCGGAAACACCGGCTGCTGCCAGAAAGCTGCGACGAGAAATCTTCTTCATGATAAAATCCTCCTTAGATTTTCCTCATTCAGGGCGGTGCGCTCTGCACGGGTCGCACACCGTCCGTTCATTTACTGTACACACTTTAGCAAAAATTTTTAGTCAGAACAAGGGCTTATGAAAAATGTCCTGTTTTTCAAAAAAATGTGAGAAACACTTTTGTGCAGTTCCCACAAGTCATAGTGCAGTTTATTCAGCACACTGCCCAATAAGATGAATACAATGTAATATCTCTGGCACTTTTCAAGCTTCGCGGATGCGCTGGATGAGGCGGCTCTGCTCCTCAAAAGCCGCGTACATAGGCTCGACTGCCGCCCGGAAGCGGGCTTTCTCGGCAGCGGAGAGGGTCGTCACCTCCACGCCCCATTCCCGCATATGCTTCTCGGCGCTGGCCTCCCGCTCCGCCCAGAGGCGGCGTTCGGTCAGAGCGCTCTCCTTTCCGCAGGCGCGGATGATGTCCGGGAAGCGCTCGTCCAGCTCTGCCAGCTTTTCCATCGCAGCCTCGCTGGCCAGCTGCAGCTCCGGCACGCGGGCATGCTCATCCTTTAAGAAATAGGGGGCCACCTCGTAGTGGCCCATGGCCTCATAGCTGGGCCAGTTGTTTTCCGCGCCGTCTATCTCGGCGTTGTGCAGGGCTGCATAGACCCGGCTGTAGACCACCTGCGCGGGCTTTGCGCCGAGGTCCAGTATCATCTCGCTCATCATGTCCGACTCCTGCACCCGGAGCGTCAGCCCCGCGAGGTCCGCCAGCGTCTCCACCTTTTCGCGGGTGTAGAAGCTGCGGACACCGGCGTCGAACCACGACAGGCCCACGAGGTCCATCGCGCCGAGGCCGGAGAGGAATTCATCGCCGATCTCACCGTCCAGCACCCGCCACATCTGGGGCGCGTCGGTATAGAGAAAAGGCAGCTGCAATACGCTCAGGGCCGGCTGATACTCGGCCAGCTGGCTCAGAGAGACGCGGGCAAAGTCGATGCCGCCGTACTGCATCTGCTCGATGACGCTCTGCTCGGCCCCCAGCTCCCCGCCGCTGTAGACCACGACTTTGACCCTCCCCTCCGTCCGCTCGGCCACGAGGTCGGCAAAGGCCAGAGCGGCCTGAGTGGTGGGATAGTCCTCGGGCTGGTTCTCGGCGTAGCGCAGGATGAGCTCCGGGCCGGTGTACTCTTCCGTCTTGCTGCAGCCCACAGCGCCCAGCGCCGTACAGGCGGCCAGCGCCAGCACACTGCGGCGGGAAATCATCCGCCCGCTCACAGTCCGGCCTCCGGGTCGGCCTTTGCCTTCTGACCGGCCTGACGGCGGTACTGGGTGGGAGTCATGCCGGTGCGTTTCTTGAACGCTCGGGCGAAGTAGCTGGCGTCCTCGTAGCCCACCATCGACGCCACCTCTGCCGAGGAGCGGAAGGGGTCGGCCAGCAATTCCTTTGCCGCGTTGATGCGCAGCTCGGTGAGGCAGTCGAGGAAGTTCATCTTCTGGTACTTCTTGAACTGCGCCGACAGGTAGGCCGGGCTGATGTGCAGGATCTCGCCCACGCTGTCCAGCGACAGATCGAACATATAATTATCCTCGAGGTAGCGGCGGACATGGGCCATAACGAGGGCCGTCTGGCTGTTCTCGCCCTCCTCGGGGGCGTCTTCCGCCTCTTCTTCGGTCTCCGTCTGCTCCGGCTGGGGCTGGGCGGCGGCCAGCTCTTCCAGCTTCCGCTCCGTCTCGATCTGCCGTATAGCCCGACGCACCGAGGCTTCCAGCTCGTCGGGGTCCACCGGCTTGAGCAGATAGTCGCAGGCCCCCAGATGCACCGCCTCATGGGCATACTGGAACAGGCTGTAGGCTGTGACGAAGATGACCCGGCAGGAAGGCCGCTGGGCCAGCACGGCGCGGGCAGCGTCGAGACCGCTCATGCCCGGCATCTCAATATCCATCAGGATGAGGTCCGCGCCCCACAGCACCGCCGTGTCGGCAGCTTTGCGGCCATTTTCCGCCACCTCCAGGACCACTTCCCGCTCAAAACGGCGCTGGACCATCTCCGCAAGCGCCTCCCGCTCCAGCTTTTCGTCATCCGCGATCAACAGGCGTATCATCGTCCAAATCCTCCTCCAAAAGTTCTACAAGGGGCAGGTACATACTGATGGCCGTTCCCCGGCCCGGGTGAGAGCGGATGACCAGCCGTCCCCGTTTATCCAGAAGCCGCAGCCGTGCGGCCACGTTATAGACGCCGATATGCTCCCAGCGCTCCCCGGGCTGGGCCAGCGCGGCTTTCAGCTGGGCCAGCTGTTCGGGCTGGATGCCCACGCCGTTGTCGCAGACGCTGATATAGAGCAGCCCCTTATCCCGCAGCGGGTTGATGCGGATACGCACCACGCCGCCCTCTTCCTTGGGCGAGATGCCGTGCTTGAAGGCATTCTCCACGATGGGCTGCAAGATGAAGGACGGCACCATCGTCTCCGTCAAATCGAGGGAGTCGGAGATGCGCCACACCATCTTCACCCGGTCGCCGAAGCGGACGTGATAAATGGAGTAATACTCGTCCACGATGCGCACTTCCCGGGCCAGCGGCACCTGCTCGTCGTTGCTCATCAGGCTGTAGCGCAGCAGGTGCGACAGAGCCGTGATGAGGGCCTGAGTGCGGTAGGCTTTTTCCTGTCCGGCGGTCTGCAAAATGACGTTCAGAGTGTTGAAAAGGAAATGGGGGTCGATCTGGCTGCGCAGCTGCTGCAAACGGCTGCGCTCCATCCGGTTCTGTAATTCCAGAGCTTCCGTCTTCTGGCGGTGGAGCTCCCGCTCCATCTCGTTTTTCTCCCGCAGGGTGGTCACCTGCTCGGCCATCGAATGCTTCATGTGGTTGAAGGCTTCGGTCAGCTGGGCCATTTCCGGCTGACGGGGCGCAGGCAGGTCGGGCGAGTCGAACTCGCCCCGGGTGACCTCCCGGGAGGCGCCGATCATCTGCTGCACCGGGGTCAGCAGCGTCAGCACCGAGAAGGCCATGACGCAGCCCAGCGCAAGGCAGAGCGCCACCACGACGGTCTGCACCCATTTCACCCGGTCGCTGAGGGCCGACACGGTGGTGTAAGTCCCCTGAGCGTCGGTGATAGCCGTGTTCAGCAGCTGCTGGGTATACTGGCGCAGATAGCCGCCGCAGGGTACGATTTTATTATAGTAGAGCTGGGCGGCTTTCGTGTCCTGACCGGCGGCCACCGCTTCTTCCAGCTGGTCCACCAGTGCGGTGTAGCTGTCGTAGGTAGTGGAAACGGCATTGTAGAGCAGATACTGCTCTTCACTCACAGTGCCAAGGTCGCTCTCGATGCGCCAGAGCCATGCGTTGGTGACGGAAAAGGCGCTGTGGAGCTCCTCTGTCAGCGCTTTGGCATCGCCATACTCCCAGCGGTAATCTTCCATGGCCGAAAGACTCCGCTCCACGCCGTTCTGAAAGCGGCTGATGGCGTTGAAGTTGCCCATCTGGTCGTCCAGTTCCCGCAGCACGGTGCCGGACTGGTAAAAGCTCAAGAATATCTGCCCCGCCAGCGCCAGAAAAAACGCTGCCAGGCAAAGACTGATCTGCCCTTTCAGGGTCATCCTGCGCCCCACGCACCCATCCTCCTTCTCTGTGATATTCTGCCGCGCATCTTCCGCCTTATCCGGCCTGTCCACCGTCAGAGCGAAAGCTCCATAAACTTTCTTTTTCGTCCTATTTTAGCACATTTTAGGGCATCTGCGCAATATCATCCTTGATTGTTGGAAAACAATATGGTACTATGACCAAAAAGGAGGGTATTTTTATGTCTCAGCCGATCTCCGTTTCCGTCCAGATGGATGCTGCATCCTTCCACGATTTTGCCGCCTTTGACCTGCTGCGCCACCGCAAGGCGTGGCACCGGCCTCTGATGTTCACGGCCATTTTGCTGGTGTCTGCCGGCTTCTGCCTGTCGCAGGTGGGCCAGAAAGACGGCGCAGCCCTGCTCACGGTGGTGCTGGCCGTGGTGGCGCTGGGCGTGCCGGCCGTCTATTTCTGGACGTTCTTCCACTCCCTGAGCCTCCAAATCAAAAAGATGGGCCTGCCCCGCCCCTTCTACCGGCTGCTGCTGGACGACGAAGGACTGTCGGTCTGGATGGCCGGCGAGCAGGACAAACCTGAGGCGAGCCGCAAGTATGCGTGGCACGATATGCATCTGGCCTACCGCACCCCCAACGCCATTTACCTCTACGTCCAGCAGAATCAGGCCTATCTGCTGAACGACAGCCTCGACGCCGCATGGAGCCTGCTGCAAGCCTCCCTCCCGGCAGAGCGCCTGCACGATATGCGATAAGAACGACAAAAGCCCATCGCACAGCTGTGCGATGGGCTTTTTTGCGTCAGCAAACAAAAACAGGCAGCGCCGTGGAAAGGAGGAGAAAGCGGCGCTGCCTGTGTATGAGAACTCCTAAACATTTGCGGCTGCTAGGAGGTTGTTGGTAGTCTGTCCGCCGCCGTGGCTATTGCCTCGCATAGGTGGGGGACAGTATTTTTTAGGGGCGCGGCACCCGCTGCGGGGCTGCGCATGAATCCTGCCTGCATGGCATTTATGGAAAGTCAAAAGCCGGAGATGGGGGATCTCGTTCTTGTCTTCCCGACTGCACCTTTATTGTACCGGATAAAAATGGAGTTTCTTTGAGTTAGTTTTGAACAATCTGCAAACAAGATGTGGAAAGTCTGAGGGCTTTCTTTTCCGTTCTGCTTGACATTCGGCACAGAACGATGTATTGTTAAGTTTATTGTGAAATACCTATGAAATTCCTGCATTTTTGAGGGAGGAGACACTATGGCCGCAACGGCACAGCCGCAGCAGGAAAAGACCCTGCTCATGACCGAGGGCAGCATCTGGAAAAGCATCCTGCTCTTCTCGGTGCCGCTCATCCTGGGCAACCTGCTCCAGCAGCTTTACAACACCGCCGACTCCATCATCGTCGGCAACTTTCTGGGCAGCAACGCGCTGGCCGCTGTGGGTTCCAGCGGCTCACCCATCTACCTGCTCATCGGTTTCAGTCAGGGCGTGGCCGTCGGCGCCGGCGTCGTCGTGAGCCAGTATCTCGGCGCCAAAGATAAAAAGGAAACGCGCATCGCCGTCCACACCTCGCTGGCCATCGCGGTCATCCTCGGCCTCATCCTGACGGTGGGCGGCATCGCCGTCAGCCGCAGCCTGCTGGTCTGGATGAACACCCCCGAAGAAGTCCTCGGCGACGCCGTGACTTACATGAAGCTCTACTTCGGCGGTGTGCTGTTCAGCGTCGTCTACAACATGGCAGCCGGCATCCTCAACGCGGCGGGCAACTCCCGCCGCTCGGTCATCTACCTCGCCTGCGCTTCCATCACCAACATCATCCTCGACCTCGTACTCATCGCCGGGCTGAAGATGGGCGTGGCGGGTGCGGCCATCGCCACCGACATCAGCCAGCTCGTCTCCTGTGTGCTGAGCCTCCGCTTTCTGATGAAGGTGGACGCCGACTACAAGGTGGAGCTTTCCGCCATCCGGCCCGATCAGCGGATGACCTCCCGCATCATCCGCATCGGCCTTCCCACCGGCATCCAGAACATGGTCATCTCTTTCTCGAACGTGCTGGTGCAGTCCAGCGTCAACAGCTACGGTGCCGCCGCCATGGCAGGCTTTGCGGCCTATATGAAAATCGACGGCTTCAACATCCTGCCCGTCACCAGTTTCAGCATGGCTGCGACGACCTTTGTGGGCCAGAACTATGGCGCAGGCAACCTCAAACGAGTGAAGAATGGCATGTGGGTCACGCTGGGCATGGGCGTACTCTACACCCTCTGCACCGGTGCTCTGCTGCTGGCGTTCCAGAATCCCATCATGCACCTGTTCACCTCCGACGAGACGGTGGTGGCCTTCGGGTGCAGCGCCATGCACTACTTCTGCCCCTTCTACTTCCTGCTGGCCATCCTCCACGGCATGGCGGGCGCAGTGCGCGGCACCGGCCGCAGCGTACCGCCGATGGTGGTGCTGCTCATCTCGCTCTGCCTCTTCCGTGTGGTGTGGATCCAGTTCGCCCTCCCCTTCTTTGCGGGCATCGAGGGCGTGTTCGTCCTCTACCCGGTGTCGTGGGCGCTGGGTGCCGTGCTGATGGCCCTCTACGCATGGAAAGGCAGCTGGATGACTTACGAGCATTCCTGACAGGAACCGGGAACCATTCCATTTTTCCATTCGCCTTTTGGGGACGTCTGTGGTATCTTATAGGTAAAAGAACCGCAAACCCGGTATCTCAGGAGGATTCATGCAGACAATAAAACCCGAAACCGCACAGCAGCGCCCCACCGGCGCACGAATGGCCCTGCTGATGCTTCTTTACTTTATCAAAATCGGCGCGTTCACCTTCGGCAGCGGATGGAGCATCATTGCCCAGATGGAACGGGAGTTCGTGGACGAGCGCGGCTGGATGACCAAGAGCGATCTGCTGGAGCTCATCGCCGTGGGCAAGAGCCTGCCCGGCATCATGGTGGCGAACATCACTCTGCTCTTCGGCTATCAGATGGCCGGGGTGCTGGGCGGCATCTGCGCGGCCATCGGCCTGTGCATCCCCGCCGTCGTCACCCTTACCATCGTGACGGCCATCTACGACGCCATTAAAGATAACTACTGGGTCTGGTCGGCCCTCAAGGGCGTCCAGTGCGCCGTGGCCCCCATCATCGGCGGCGCGGCCATCTCTCTCGGCAAAGATGCTCTGACCAGCGCGATGCCCATCATCATCTGTGCTATCGCCTTTGTGCTCTGTTACTTTACGTCCATCAGCAATCTGACACTGGTGGTGGCCGGTGTGGTCATCGCGCTGGTCTGGATGGGGGTGAGCGAACATGGCCATGTTTGAGACCCTCGTTCAGCTCTTCGCCGCGTTTGCGAAGATCGGCTTCACCAGCTTCGGCGGCACCTCCATGATCCCCCTCATCATGGATGAAATGTCCTCCCACGGCTGGATGACGGACGCCGATTTGACGAACCTCATCGCCATCGCCGAGATGACACCCGGCTCTCTGGGCGTCAATGCCGCCACCTTTGCAGGCACCAAGACCGCCGGGATGCCGGGCGGCGTCTTCGCGGTCCTGGGCGTCCTCAGCCCCACCCTGACGCTGACGCTTCTGGCGGCGGCGTTCTTCCAGAAGTTCCGCACCAGCAAGGTCATGAGCTACATCATGAAAATCGTCAAGCCTGTCTGCATCGGCATGGTGCTGGGTGTTCTGGTGGGCCTCTGCCGCCAGACCTGCATCACCGAGGCAGGCGGTATCAGTCTGCCGGGCATCGCCATCGGCATCCTCTGCTTTGTGCTGCTCCAGAAATTCAAACTCAGTGTGCCGAAGGTCATCGGCATCGCGGCGGTGCTGGGGCTGGTGTGCTTCGGGGTGTTTTAACCTCTCAGTCTCGCTCCGCTCGACAGGGCCGGGTTGCGGCACCCAGCATCCGCTGCGCTTCGCTTGCGTCTTGCTGGCCGCTGCCCCAACAGCTCCTCCCTGTTTCCGTCACTGGCGGCGGTCGTCGCCGTTGCCCCTAGTAGGGGGAGCCTCTGGCGTGTCGGTCAAATCCATTCTATCGCAAGTCAAGAAAATAACGCAATATGATAACAGCATATTTGCGATATGCAATTCAACGCTGTTGCTGTTGCATTAAAAAGTTGAATTGCTATAAACGAGCAAAGCTCAATCTTTCAGAAGCAATAGTGCCCTGCTACAGCGGGCAGCAGCGGCTTGACGAGATAACTTGTCCAGCAGCCGCTGCCCCCGCAAGCAGGGCACGGTATTTTGCGCCATATTCAGCTTTCAGCAGTCAGTACAAAGCGGCCCGGCCTGCCAAAGCCTCCCCTCGATAGGGGAGGTGGCATCGCGCCAGCGATGACGGAGAGGTTTATTATTTTACCGCCAGCGGCGACGGCCTTATACTCACTTCTCCGTGGCAGAGCGTCTCGGTGCGGCCCCCTTCCCGCTGCACGATGAGCCTCCCGGCGTCGTCGATGGCCACCGCCTTTGCGGCGTAGCTCTCCGTCCCGGTGCAGACCGTGACCCAGTGGCCCGGCACAAAGCACCGGGCGCGGTACTCGTCCAGACAGTCGAAGGCCGGGCAGAGACCCAGCAGTTCCCGGGCGATGGCCCCGGCCAGTGCCGCCCGGCTCACCGGTGCAGGCCCGCCGGGGTAGAGACTGCCCGCGATGGGCCGCAGCTCCTCGGGCCAGTCCTCCGGGCGGGAGGTCAGGTTCAGGCCGATGCCCACCACCAGCCATTCCAGCTGGCCGCTGTCGATGTCGGCCCCGGCTTCCGTCAGGATACCGCAGACCTTCTTGCCGTTATAATAGAGGTCGTTGACCCACTTGATGCCCAAGTCCAGCCCGCAGAGCCGCTTCACAGCCCGGCAGACGGCCACCGCCGCGCTGACGGTGACGGCCTGCGCCTCGGTCATGGGCAGGCCGGGCCGCAGCACCAGCGAGAGATAAATGCCTTTCCCCGCCGGGCTCTCGAACCGCCGCCCCAGCCGGCCCCGTCCCGCCGTCTGCTGACTTGTCAGCACCATTGTTCCGTGGGGCGTACCCTCGAGGGCCAGCGTCTTGGCCGTGCGGTTGGAGCTTTCCAGCTTGTCGTAGAGGTAGATGGGGGCGTCGTACTCCCCCACCGCCTCGGCGCAGAAGGGGTCGCCGCCCGCCAGCCGATAGCCCCGCCGGGGGGCGGCTTCCAGCGCATAGCCCTGAGCCGCCAGTGCAGCCGCAGCCTTATGGACAGCAGCGCGGCTCACACCCAGCTGCTGCGCCAGCTGCTGGCCGGAGATGCATTCGCCCTGGGCGGCGGAGAGCGCCGCCAGAAGTGCCTGTTTTGTGGCAGAGGCCATCGTGTTTTCTCCTTTGTGAGGTTTGATAAGGCCATTTTACCACATTTTCAATATTTTTCCCACGATTTTGCAGGTTTTGGACCCACTGATTCGTATAGATAGACAGAGCGCTTGAAATGCCGGGCAGAAAGGAGGCGGAGAGCAGCCATTGAATGCACTGGAATTTGACAGGCTGGTACAGAAGTACCAGTCCCTCGTCTACACCATCTGCCGTCAGCTGGTGGCAGATGAGGGCTATGCGCAGGATCTGACGCAGGAAACTTTTCTCTCTGCATGGCGGAGCATGGACCGCTGTCCTGCCGGATACGAAAAGCAATGGCTGGCCCGCATCGCCTCCAACAAAGCCAAGGATTACTTACGCAGCGCCTGGGCGCGCCGGGTGAACACCCCCGGCGACGATGTGCTTGCACTTGAGGGCGCACCGCCCGGCAGCGAGCCGGAAGCGCAGGTGCTGGAAGCTCTGGGCGAAGAGGAGCTGACGCAGCGCATCCTCGCTCTGCGGGAGCCCTACAAGACGCCCTGCCGCCTCATGCTGCTGGAACAGCACACCGCCGCCGAAGCCGCCCGGCTCTGCGGCAGGCCCCAGAAAACAGTGGAGGCGCAGGTCTTCCGGGCAAAAAAGATGCTGGCCGCGCAGCTGAGCGCCGCCGGAAAGGAGGGCTTTTAAGATGGAATTGTTCCGTGAAGACGGCTGTCTGAGCGACGAAGGGCTGCACGCCCTCACCGCCGGGCAGCTGGACGAGCTGGGACGGCTGGAAGCCGCCGAACATCTCGCCTACTGCGACAAATGCACCGACCGTTACACCGCACTTCTGACCGCCGACGCCCTCACCGACCCGCCCCGGGATGTCCGCCGTACCGTGATGAGCACCATCTGGGTGCGGCTGATGCAGAGCACCTATGGCCGGGCTGCGGTGGCGGGCGTCGCCGCCGTGTTGGCGCTGACCATGTGGCGTACCGGAGCGCTGACCTTCGTCACCGACCACGGCAGCGACCTGCAGGCCCTCCTGCCCACAGTCCAGGTCACCCTGCCGGAAAAACAGCCCCCGAAGATCCTGCCCGAAAAGCTGGGCAGGCCCGTGACTTCCCGCCCCGGCGAGAACATCTATACCCGCGTTTCCTCTGTGCTGGAAAGCCTGCTGAACGCGGCAGAAAACATAAAATCATAAAACAAGGAGATCGTTATGCTGAAAAACGGATTTTTGACCTTCTGCTGCGCGTTTATCCCCGGCGCAGGCCAGATGTATCAGGGTTACATGAAGCGGGGCCTCTCCCTCATCCTCACGGCCTGCCTCATCGGGATGGTGAGCTCACTGCTCAACCCGGTACTGCTCCTGCTGGTGGTGGTGTGGATGTACAGCTTCTTTGACACCTTCAACCTCCGGGCGCAGATCATCGCGGACACCGCGCCGGAGGACGACTACCTCGTCCACTTCGACCCCCGCGACAGGCGGCTGGCCCGGGCTCTGCTGGACAGCCACAAGCTGGTGGGCTGGCTGCTCATCGCCTTCGGTGCGCTCATCGCCTACCAGAACCTCATCATGAACACTCTCGGCGACCTCGTCTACCGCTGGGGCCACTCCTCCCCCGTTTTCCGCGCCCTCTATCTCGTCATGGACAGCCTGCCGGATGTGGTGGTCTGTGTGGTCCTCATCGTCTGCGGCGTCTGGCTGGTGAAAGGCCCCCATCCGGCCAAAAAGCCGGATGCTTCCAAGGATGTCCCCGAGGATGCCGATTTCTGCGAGTATCACGCCGACGAGCCGGACAACGCCGCTCTGCTCTCCTCTCCTGTGGTGAATGAAAACGAGGTGACGGATGATGGAACAGAACACAACGAATAAACCCCTGCGTCGGGTGGGCACCCTGACGCTGGGCGTCTGCCTCATCGCGGCGGGCACGCTCTTCCTGCTGGCCCGCTTCCTGCCCGGCCTGCCGTGGCTGGTCATCTGGCAGGTGCTCCCTGCGGCGGGGCTCATCCTGCTGGGGTGCGAGGTACTCTACTACTCGGCCCGGCCCGGCGCATGCCGGTGCGACTTCGGCTCGGTGGTGCTCTGCCTGCTGATGATGGGTGGGTGCTTCGGCGTCTCGACCCTTATGCTGCTGGCCCAGATGCTGGGCCGCGGCTGCACCATCCACCTGTGAACACAAGAAAGCCTGTGCAGCCTCCCGCCCCGGGAGCGTCTGCACAGGCTTTTTCGTTTGAAGAGAGAGGCTTACTGTACGCCGGTCAGCTCAGCCAGTTTGTGGTAGATCTCGGTGTTGTCGAAGACGCCGCGGAACTTCTCCGCGCCGACGCCCAGCGCATAGATGTTGACCATCGCGCCGGTGTGGGCGTAGGTGGTGTGGTCCATGCCGGACTTGTGGTTGATGGTGTGGCAGATGGCCATGCTGAAGGGGATGTAGGTGCCGTACAGCTCATAATCCTGCTGGCTCATCTCCTTCTGGGAGGCAGCGCCGACTTCCAGCGTCCGCTCGTAAGCCTTGCGCAGATTCTCCACCTCGTAGTCGGTCAGCAGCAACTTGCCTGCACTGGCAGCATCGGGGTCGGTGGGCAGGGTCAGGCCGAAGTTTGCCTTCACGTCGGCCATGGCGGCCTCGAAGGGAGTCTTGTTGGCGATGTAGCCCTTCACATAGGTGGAGTCGAACTTGGCGTAAGACATCTTCTGGTGGGTGAGGTTGGTCAGGAAGGTGTCGTAGTTGGTGGTCTTGTAGCCGATGGCCATGCCGCCCGTCTCGTGGTCTGCGGTGACGAGGATGAGGGTGTCGTTGGGGTGGGCGTTGTAGAAGTCCACAGCGGCCTGCACGGCGTTGCTCATCTCAAGCACATCGTGGATGGAAGCGGCGGCATCGTTGGCATGGCAGGCCCAGTCGATCTTGCCGGACTCGGTCATCAGGAAGAAGCCCTTCTTGTTGTCCAGCAGCTCGATGCCCTTCCTGACGTAGTCGGTCAGCTGCCACTCTCCTGCGGCGGCGTCCATGGCGTAGTTCATGGCCTTGCCGTCGGCCAGTGCCTCGGCAATGATGAGGGTCTTGCCTGCACCAGCCTTGAGGGTGGCAGCGTCTGCCTGACGGGTGACGACGTTGTAGCCGTTCTGGGCAGCGATCTCGTGGTTGTCGGGGCCGGTTCCGTCGCCGTTCACCTTCTGGAACTCGCCGCCTGCGAAGTACTCGAAGCCAGAGGCGGCCAGCTCTTTGCCGATGGCGTAGTAGTTCTTGCGGGTCTTCTGATGTGCATAGAAGGCGGCAGGGGTGGCGTGGTCGATATTGACGGTGGACACGACGCCCACCTTGTAGTTCTTCTGGGCGTGGAGCTTCTCGGCGATGGTCTCATACGGCACATCGCGGGTCCACGGGCACATATTGATGACGCCGCTCTCAGTCTTGTGGCCGGTGGCGATGGAAGTGGCAGTGGAAGCGGAGTCGGGGCAGAAAGAAGTGCTGTCGTAGGTGGTTACACTGCCCACCTCGGGGAACTGAGTGAAGCTCAGCTCGCCCTCGACGACAGCGCCGTTGTTCTCCACCGTACCCTTATAGAATCGGGCGGACTGTATCTGGGCCGTGCCCATGCCGTCGCCGATGAAGAGGAAGACATACTTGGGTTTGCCGCCGAACACGCCCAGCAGTCCGTTCTCTTCCTCTGCTGCGTTGGCGGCATTGGGGGCAGCGGCGTTGGCAGCGGCAGGCGCTGCGGCCAGCATACCGGCGGCGGATGCAACGGCACCGACCTTCAAAAAGCTGCGGCGGGACATTTTATTCTCTTTCATGCGAAAGTCCTCTCTTTCCATGAGCCTCATGGCTCCTTCTCTCTTTTTCGATTTACCGGGAACGGCCTTATTCTACCGCCGCAGCCGCCCGGCCCGAAACCATACGGACGCAAAATCGGCGTAAAACCCCGGCGGCGGCTTTGGGCCGTCTGTAAAAAAGAAGACTTCTGCTGCGCAAAAAGCGCCCCTCCGGTAAAACGGAAAGGCGCTTTTGTATGTTACAGGTCAATTATGCGTTGAACTTTTCCTCGTCCAGCAGACCCTCGCTCTTGGCCACGCAGATGCTGGCCACAGCGTCGCCCACAACATTCAGGGAGGTGACGAGCATCTCGATGGGGCGGTTGATGGCGAGGATGAGGGAGTAGGCCAGCAGGGCGCTGTCATTCACGAAGCCCGCACCGGACAGGATGGTGAAGAGGATGACGGCTCCTGCGCCGGGGGCGGCAGGCGTACCCACCGAGGCCAGCAGAGCCAGCAGAGCGACCACGACCAGCTGGGCGGGAGTAACGGTGTAACCGGCGCAGCCTGCGATGAAGACGGTGGCCACCACCTGCATGATGGCGGTGCCGTCCATGTTGATGGTCATGCCCAGAGGCAGGACGAAGGAGGCGATGGACTCATCGACGCCGAAATCCTCGGTGCTGACCCTGATGTTCAGGGGGAGAGTGGCTGCGCTGGAAGAGGTGGAGAAGCCGAAGACGGCCACGTTGGCGATCTTCTTAATGAAGGTGATGGGGTTCTGCTTTGCGCCCAGCGCCACCACCAGAGGATAGGCCACCAGCAGGAAGACAAAGAGCAGGACCACCGTGACCACCACATACACCAGAGCGGGCTTGAGGTAATCAATGCCGTAGATGGCGAAGGTGCGGGTCAGCAGCACGAAGACTGCAAAGGGCGCGAAGTTTGTGACGACGAAGTTCAGGAAGACCACCACCACGTCGTTCACCTCGCCCAGCAGACGGCGGAGGGTGGAAGTACGGCTCTCACCCAGCACATTCATGCTCAGGCCCACAGCCACCGCGAGGAAGACGGAGGAAAGAACAGCATTGTTGCTGCCGAAAGCCGTGACGATGTTGGAGGGGATGACATTCAGCACCACATTCAGGGGGTTGGAACCGGTGGAGCCGGCGGCTTCCGTCAGGCCCTCGATGTGAGCGTTGAAGAGGCCCATGGAATAGGTGGCGTAGCCCACGCATCCGGCCAGTGCCAGCGCCATAAAGGAGCAGAGCAGGAACCAGAAGAGAGTCTTGGCCGAGATGCGGCCCATGGTGCTGATATCGGCAATGCTGCCGATGGCCAGCGCGATGGAGGTGAAGACCATCGGGATGATGACCAGCTGCAGTGCTTTGATGAAGAGCTGGCCGATGATGTAGAAGAGGCCGAGCGCACGTTCCGCGCCCTCTGCGGTAATGTCCTGGAAGAGCAGGTCGTTGATGGTCTGCCAGATGCCGCTGTTGCCGGAAGCCACGAGCTTTTCGCGCAGCATCATAAAGGCAAAGCCTGCCGCCAGACCGCAAACCAGAGACACCGCCATCTTTCTTGCCAGTGCCGAGCCGCTGTTCTTATTTTTTTCCATACGATTTTCCTCACTTTTGTCCATTTCCCAGTGTGTTTCGGTCACATTCGACCTATCCTACCACGGCAAACTGTTGGACGCAAGGGAAAAATCGGCTTTTCAGGCGATTTTTTCGCAAAAGTATGACGCATGAAAATTTGATATAAAAATTACGTTTTGGATAAAAAGAAACCTCTCCGTCTCGCCTACGGCGTGACGGAGAGGTTTGATCTTATGTATTGTCTGCGCCCAGCTCTGCGGCTTCCAGCACCTTGATGCCTTCGGCCTCGAACGCGGCGCGCAGAGCCTCGGCAAAGCCGGGGCGCGGCACCTTGTTCTTGACGCAGAGGGTGATGATGCCATGCAGGCTGGTGCATTCCAGACCGATGGAAGCGCCGTCCGCCGGCACCCAGGTCTGGAAGTCCTCGATGTACCGGGTCAGCTCCGGGCTGGACGGGGCGAAGGGGTCGCCCAGATAGCTCACCCAGAAGTCCGCCGGGAAGCCGCTGATGTACTCGCCCATCTGGAAGATGCGCTTTTTGATGCTGAGGCTGGCTTTCTGCTGGTAGACCCGGTAGACCCAGCCCATCTGCTCCGCAATACGGAACAGTTTTCGCTCAGCGGAAAGGTTCTCTTTCAGGTCAGCGTCCACGCCCACGGCCACTTCGGCCAGCGGGGCATCTGCCGTCAGCGGCAGCTTGCGCTGGAAGGATGCCACGCAGTTGTAGAGGGCGTTCGGCGCACCCAGCGCGTCGCGGGCGTCTGTCGAGTAGCTGTAGAGCACCTCGCCCTTGTCCAGATACGCCTGCACCGCCTTACAGAGCAGGGCCATGAGGGTACTGAAAGGCTTGACGCCGCAGCGGAGGGCGGCGTCCACAAGCCCCGCCTTTTCCAGCCGGATGCGGCAGCAGGTGGGCGTCTCTTCAAAGGTCTGCACCACGGAGCGCTGCATATCGTTGGCCACCTGACTCTCGGGGTACTTTGCAAGGATGTCCTCGATGTCGTAGGCAGGGTCCGTCTCAAGGGTCCGGCCCTCGAAAGCCGTGCCGTACCGCAGGTTGCAGTAGAACTGCAGCACCATGGTCAGGAAGGGTGCTACGCCCCGGCCATCGGCCAGAAAGTGGAACCAGTCAAAGTAGACGACTTTCCCCTCATAGCTCAGGGCAACCGTAAAGCCGTTCTCGTCCGGAAATTCGGGCTTTGCGCTGCCCTGCCGCACCGGGCAGGGGGCGTCCGACGGCTCGAGGTGGAGCAGCTTTTTCTCCCACACCGGCTTCTGGAAATAGTAGGGTGCCTTTGCCCGGGCCGCATCCAGAGCCTGCTGCAAAAGCGCACCGTCTACGGCATCTTTCAGCGTGACCTGATAACGGCAGTTGACCATGTTTTCGCGGTAATAGTAAACGATACCCTGAAAAACAGAGCGCTGTTCGGCATCCATTCCTTATTCCCCCGCGTGTGCGGCCAGATAGTCGGCCAAATCGCTGACGGTGACGAAGTTGCGCAGCTCCTTTTCGGGGATGCGCAGGCCGAAAGTCTCCTCCAGGTCGGCGACGACGGTCAGGATCTCCATGGACGACAGGTCCAGATCGTCCATCAAGACGCTGTTCTCGTTGACATCATCGGGGGAAATTTCTGCAACATCTTCCAGAATTGCAAGGATCTGGGACACGATCTCGGTTCTTTCCATAGTTTGAATCTTCCTTTCGTAATTCCATTAAAGGCGGCTGCGGCTCTTTTCCAGTATTCCGCAGCCTGCCCGGTTTATTCTTACTTGCGCAGCAGCTTGCCGGTGCCGGTGCGGGGCAGAGGCTCGGTGCTGAACTCCACGGCGCTCATCCGCTTGTAGAGCGGCAGGGTGCGGTTGGTCTCAGTGATGAAGTCGCGGACGGTCTGCTGGTCGGCCTCGCCGCAGTAGATGACGGCACAGATTTTCTTGCCCTTCTCCCTGACGATGCATTCCTTGACGGCCTCGCACTTGGACAGCAGATTTTCCAGTTCTTCGGGGCTGACGTTCTCACCGTTGTCGAGGATGATGATATTCTTCTTGCGTCCGGTGATGTAATAGAAGCCGTCCTCGTCCACACGGGCCAGGTCTCCGGTGTGGAACCAGCCGTCGGCGTCGAGGACTTCTGCGGTGGCCTCGGGGTCCTTGTAATAGCCCAGCATGACGCAGCCGCCGCGGATGCAAATTTCGCCCGTCTCGTCCAGCTTGTACTCGGCGTGGTCGTCGGGCTTGCCCACGGCGCGGATGTGCTTTTCGTCCTGCTCGTAGTTGATGATGCCGTCGCCGCAGGTCTCGGTCATGCCGTACACCTGAGTGATCATCATGCCCTGCTGTGCCAGCTCGGCCAGCATGGCGCCGTCAAACATGGCAGAGGAGCCGCAGGGGTTCCAGACGCCGTTCAGGCGGGCGCGGCGGCCCCGCTTGACGTCTTTGTAGATGGCCTCCATCAGCATGGGAGCCACAGCGATGGCATCGCTGTGCATCAGGCCGAGGTCGCGGTAGAAGTCGCGGATGTCGGCGGAGAGGTTCAGCGCCCAGCCCTTGCAGGCCCAAACGAAGAGGCAGATGAACGTACCCAGATGGAACAGGGGCAGGATGGCGAAGTTGCTCAGGACGTCGTTTTTGTCCTCGGGCATATGCTCGTGCTTATAGTCCAGCATGGCGTCGCCGAATTTGACCTGGCACTCCACAGTGGTAAAAAAGTTGCGCTCCGAGAGCATGACGGCCTTGCTGCGGCCGGTGGTGCCGGAAGTGAACATCAGCACAATCAAATCATCATGGCCCACGCAGTCAACAAGCTCTGCAGGCGCGCTTTCCTTGAAGGCGTCCATCGGGCGGAGTTTATCGCCGTAGGCGGCCTCGATGTCGGGGCGGCAGCCATAGTCGATGCCGTCGTTGACGATGAGGGAAGGCTCGGCAAGGCCCAGCTCATATTCCAGCTCGGGCCAGGTCTTTTTCTGGTTGATGGTCACGACGACGGCCCCGGCGAGGATAGCGCCGAAGCTGTTGACACCGTACTCATAGCAGTTGCGGCTCATGATGCCGACACGCTTGCCCTTGATGTCGGGGATATTCTCCTTAAAATAAGTAACGGCCCTGCGGATGTCCTGCACATACTGGGCATAGGTCTTTTCCACCACAGTCTTGCCATCGGCGGCCACATAGCGGAAAGCCACCCGGTCGGGGTACTGCTTCGCCATGACGTCCGTGATGAGCTCATATACAGTATTTATCATTTTTGTCGCTCCTTGCTGTTTTTCTTTATTGCAGCGAAACGCCGGCATTTGACATATTCTGCCTCAGAGTAATAATACCTGTTTCGGCAGAGAAATGCAACTACGCGGCGTATCCTTTTCACTGTTTCTTCTTACTTGTTACTTGCGCAGCAGCTTACCCAGAGCGTTGCGGGGCAGGGGCTCAACGGTGAACTCCACGGCACTGATGCGCTTATACAGCGGCAGGCTGCGGTTCACCTCGATGACGAAGGCTCTGACCTCTTCCTGCTTATCCTCAGGGCAGTAGATGACGGCACAAATTTTCTGGCCCTTTTCCTTCACGATGCACTCGGTGATGGCCGGGCAGAGGGCCAGCTTCTTTTCCAGCTCTTCGGGGCTGACGTTCTCGCCGCTGGCGAGGATGATAAGGTTCTTCTTGCGGCCGGTGATGTAATAGAAGCCTTCCTCATCCATCCGGGCCAGGTCGCCGGTGTGGAACCAGCCGTCGGCGTCGATGACCTCTGCCGTGGCCTCGGGGTCCTTGTAGTAGCCCAGCATCACGCAGTCGCCCTTGATGCAGATCTCGCCGGTCTCGTCCAGCTTATACTGAACGTGGTCGTCGGGCTTGCCCACGGCACTCATGTGCTTTTCGACCTGCGTAAAGTTCAGGATGCCGTCGCCGAAGGTCTCGGTCATACCGTAGCACTGGTTGACGACGAAGCCGTTCTGGGCCAGCTCCAGCAGCATCTTGGGGTTGAGGGCAGCGGAAGAGCAGCACAGGTCCCACAGGCCGTTCAGACGGCTGACGCGGCCACGCTTCATGTCATTGTAGATGGTCTCCACCAGCATGGGGGCCGAGGCCATGACGTCGCTGTGCATCAGGCCCAGGTCGCGGTAGAAGTCGCGGATGTCGCCGCAGAGGTTCAGAGTCCATCCGGCAGGCGGGTAGGACATAACGCAGACGAAGCAGGCCATGTGGAAGAGGGGCAGCAGGGTCATATGGCTCAGCGGCAGCTTCTGGCCTGCCGGGAGGCGGTTGGTGATCCAGTTCTCTGCCACCTCCGAATAGGTGTGCAGGCTGGCGCACATATTCCGCTCCGAGAGCATGACGCCCTTGCTGCGTCCGGTGGTGCCGGAGGTGAACATCAGCATCATCAAATCATCGTGGCCCACGCAGTTGGTCAGCTCGCCGGGGGCAGTCTCTTTATAGCAGTCCATAGGGCGGAGCTTCGGGCCGTAGGCGGCTTCCAGCTCGGCGCGGCAGCCGTAGTCGATGCCGTCGTTCAGGATGAGGACGGGCTCCACGAGGCCCAGCTCATATTCCAGCTCCTCCCAGGTCTTTTTCTGGTTCAGGGTCACGAGAACGCCGCCGGCGAGGATGATGCCGAAGGACGCCACGCAGAATTCATAGCAGTTCCGGCTCAGCAGAACGATGCGCCGGCCCTTAATGTCCGGCACTTCGGCCTTGAGATAGGCCACCATCCGGCGGATGTCCTGCGCATACTCGCGATACTTCTTCTCCACGACGGTCTTGCCGTCCTCGGCCACATAGCGAATGGCCACATGATCAGGAAACTCCTGCTCCATGCAGCGGGTCACCATGTCGTATACGCCTGCAGGTACTTTGATGTATTCAGCCATCGGTTTTTCTCCTTTTTTGTCAAATTTTCAGCTCAGCACTTTTTTCATTCACTTTCCAGAGTCATTCCGAATCTCTGGCAGTTCGAGGAAAACTTTGGCACGGCTCCTTATGGCAACAGTATACCGCAAGCAGAGCGTAAACGCAAGATTTAATTGCACAAATATGCAACTTGAGCTTGCATTCAATTTGTGCAGGCAGATGTAATTCTTTCCTTTTGTTGCGATATGCAAAAAGCTGTGATACACTTTTTTCGTCAGGACGAAACTTCGCCCGGAGATCGAGTCCTTATCAAATTGACAGCAAGCCCAAAAAGCATTATACTGTTTATATTATTTAGCAAAAAAGCTCCCCGCCGAGCTTCATATTTTTATTTATCGCGCCTAAAACACGGCCTTCCGGGGCCTCCGGGACGAATGGCGCACAAGGAGGACCCTTTTCATGGAAGGCACCAAGCCCCGCACTGTAAGCAGCCTTGGCATGTTCGACCTGCTGAAAGGCATCGGAATGCTGGCCATTGTCTTTGCCCACACGGCAGAGCTTTACCCCCTCGGCACCAACGACGTCACCCCTTTCGCGTTCGCGCTGTTCGCTTACCGCGAAGCGCTGATGGCCGCCTTTTTTATTGCCAGCGGCTACGGCTTCCGCAAGCGCTCCATCCACAAATGCATCGAGCAGCAGCTCAAGACCCTGTTCAAGCCTTATCTTTATACTGCACTGGCCACCACGGTGCTCCACGCTTTCATTCACCACGCAGCTTTCGGCTCGTGGGATGCTGCCATCTCAGAATCGGCCAAGGTCTTAGGCGGTTTCCTGTTAGGCCTGCCCCACACGGCCACTTACTTCGGGCAGCAGTTTTTCTCCTGCGGACCCATGTGGTACTTAGTGGCTCTGATGCTGGCGTGGGTGCTTCTGGACGTGCTGCTCGAGATCTTCCCCGAGCGGTACATAACCCCCGCAGTCGTCGGCGTCACCCTGCTTGGCTGGGGCGTCACGCTGGTGTGGGAGGCTCCTTTCTGCATCGCACAGGGCATGGTGTCGCTGCCCTACCTTTACATCGGCTATCTGGCCAAGAAGCGCCGCCTTTTCGAAACTCCCCTTTCCGGCAGAGCCAAGGCCGGCCTCATCGCGTCCGCGCTGGGCGTCGTCGCGGGCGTTTTGCTGACCCAGAGCACCGACTGCGTTTCGCTGGGTGAGTGGACGATGGGGCCGCTGAGCATCCTGCTGGATGGCGCAGTGGGCTACGGCATCATCCGGCTCTTTTTGAAATGGCAGCGCCGAGTGGACGGCCCCATCTCCCATGCCATCGAGTGGGTGGGCCGGCGCTCGCTCTTCATCTTCTGCATCCACACTGTGGAGCTGACGGCCATCCCGTGGTATCTGATGGCTGCAAAGTATGCTGACCATCCGGTGCAGGGGATGCTGCTGCAGTTCGTGTTCTCGCTTGTGTCCATCTTCGCCGTCACCGAACTTCTGATGCGCCGCAAAGAGCTTGGCCGGAAGCTTCGGGGCGGCAAGCCTGCGGACAAGCCCCGGCAGCGGAGCAAGACCCGCCGCTATGCGGCAAAACACTGAAATTCCTGCGCTTTGGTATCCAGCCATTTTGAGGGTAGACTATAGTTACTTTTGATGCATGGGCTTGCAGCGCGGGTTGTACGCCTTGCGATAAATTGGAGGAGGCCCCGGTAATGATGAACGAAACTCCTGAAGCGGCTCTGCGCAGCCGCATTGCGGACCTTGAACAACAGCTCAAACTTGCAGACGAAGGCACTTCGCGGCTGGCCCAGCGCTGCCTTGAGCTGGAAAAGCAGCTGCAGACCTTCTATGCTGCCCACCCCCAGAAAGAGAGGCAGACCGACTCGCCTGCTCTGGTGCAGCCGCTGCTTTACTATGATGCCGGGTTCGGCTTTTCCCAGAAAGACACCGTCAAGGCCCCGGACTACGAATACGACGAGCTGAACGGCATGGTGACAGCGACCTTCGAGCTGCCGGAGGCCGCGTTCAATCTCCGTCTCGACCCCGGTGAACTGCCTTGCTGCATCACCGATTTCGTCTTCTCGGATGACCGCATCCTCTGCCGCCCGGTGAACGGTGTGCCGCTCCATGGCGACGGCATCCTGTTCCTCAACAACGACCCGAATTTCATGCTGGAAGGTCTGAACCGTTTCCCCGCCGGGATGAAGCTGGGCGTGAGCTACTGCTACTTCCCGCTGGAGCCGCTGGCTGACGACCCATTGTTCGCCGCCGTTCTCGAGGGCGTACAGTATTTCCAGAAGACCCGCGTCTGCGAGCAGAAGCACCTCGACCAGCTGGAAAAGACTACGGCTGACCAGAAGCAGACCATCGAGGCCCTGCAGAAGAATCTCTCCGAGCTGCATCAGGCCAACGCCGAGCTGAGCGCCCGGAGCAAAGCCTACGAGAGCTCGCTGGAAAACATCCTCTCTTCCAGCAGCTGGAAACTCACGCTGCCCCTGCGCCGCCTGCTGGGGCTGTTCCATCGCAGCCATTGAGCCTGCCTGCGGAGAGGAGGATACGATGTACAGCAGTTATACCACTCTGCAGCGGGCTCAGCTCGCCAAACAGGAATATCTCGACACCCAGGAAGTTTTTCTCGGCGTCTATGCGCCGGGGCGGAACGCCGCCCTGAAAGCTTCCCTGCAGAACCAGCTCCACCGCAAATTTTTATTGACGGACAGTCTCCGCCCCGAAGCCCTCGGCAGCGCCGTCGGTGTGCTTCTGGTCAGGGAAGACCTTTTCCTGATGCCCACGGCCCTTTCCTGCTTTGCGGACGCACTGCGCAGCGGCGCAGACTACGTCACCAGCGACGCCGTCTTCGGCTACTCAGGCGTCACCACCCTCTACCACAGTCAGGGCTTTGCAGCCTGCCCGGGCTGCGCCCTCGTCTCCCGGGAACTGCTGCGCCGCTGTCAGGCGGAAGCCCGCGACTCGGAAAATCCCGTCGAACTGCTGACGCTGGCGGCGAAGCTCAGCCGCAGCCACGTCTGCCTCCCACTGGCGCTGGCCCACTATGAGCGGGACATCTGCGCCGAAGACGTCTGGTCTGTAAAGGGGAAGCGCGTCTTTATCATGAGCCACCTGCTGGACATGACCGGTGCGCCCATCGTGCTGGTGAGCGCCGTGCCGGTGCTGCGCAGCATGGGCTACGAAGTGGTCGTCCTCGGCCCTGAGGACGGCGGCTCCATGCCGCTTTTCCTCGAGGCGGGAGCTACCGTCATCACACGTAAGGGCTGTGTTCAGTCTCCCCTGCTCTGGGGGCTGGCCCTTTGCGCCGACCTCGTTCTGGCCAACACCGTCGTGGAGGCCCGGGCCGTCCGCGCCCTGAGCGGTGCGCGGGTGCCGGTGCTCTGGTGGCTCCACGATGCCTTTGCAGGCTACCCCCACATCGCCCACCAGATCCCCAGAGAGCTGGGCGAAAATATCCGGCTCTACTCCGTCGGCAGCCACGCCGCCAACGCCATGCACTCGGTGCGGCCGGAGTTCAACATCCGGCCCCTCATCTACGGCCTGCCGGACTACGCCGCCGAGAAGTTCTCCCACTACGATTTGAGCTATGCGGGCGGGCGGCCTCTGTTCGCCACCGTGGGTTCCTTCGAGAACCGGAAAGGCCAGGACATCTTCTGCAAAGCCATCCGGCTGCTGCCGCCTGAGACCATGAAGAAGGCATCCTTCCTCTTCGTGGGCAAGGCCGCAGAGGCTGAGATGATGGACGCCGTGCGGAGCCTGACCGCTGACTGCCCCGACAACGTCTTTTACGTCAAGCGGCTCACCCGCGATGAGATCAAGAGCCTGATGGCCCAGTGTACCTGCCTCGTCTGCGCCTCCCGCGACGACCCCATGCCTACTTTCGTCACTGAGGGCCTCATCTTCGGCAAGCCCGCCATCGTGTCGGAGCACACCGGCACCGCCGGGCTCATCACCGAGGGCGTGGACGGTTTCGTCTACGAGGACGACGACCCCGAAAAGCTGGCCGAGCGGCTGGCCTGGGCCATCGAGCACCCGGAAAAGCTGGCTGCCATGCGCCCCGCCTGCCGTGAGCTTTACGAGAGCCATTACTCCAAGCAGGCGTTTTCCGACAGTTTACAACAGGCTGTAAAGGAGCTCACCGGCGAGTAAGCTCCCCGTTCTTTATCATTCTGCCGAAACTGAGGCAAAAAATTTGGCAGTTGTTCACAAACACACCTCCGGACTGTGATATACTCTCCTAAGAGTTTATCCCAGTCCGTTTTTTGTTGAAATTTGAAAGGAGTCCCCGCATGAGTTCGTCCGCCTCCCCCGCCCCTTCGCGCCGAAAGACCCTGCTCTCGCTGGGCGTTCTGGCCCTGCTGACCGGCATCGTGGTGTTCATCTTCCGGGAGCACTGGGCCGAGATCTCCGAGGCGCTGAGCCGGCTCACCCTCGGGCAGGGGCTTCTGGCGCTGGCCGTGGGCCTGAGCTACCCGCTTCTCGAGGGCGTATCCAGCTGGCTCATCGTCCGCAGCCGCCTGTCCCATTTCCCGCTGCGGCAGGGTATCGACAATGCATGGATGGGGACCTTCGGCAATGTGGTGGGCCTCGGCGCAGGGTCGGTGCCGTTTCAGACGTGGTATCTCCACCGGCGCGGGCTGGACGTTGGCCCCGGCGTGGGGCTGATGACCCTGCAATACGTCTTCCACAAGACATCCGTCCTGCTTTACGCCACCGTGCTGCTTCTGGCGGGCCGCCCCTGGATAGCGGCCAACTCCGACGGCGTGCTGCGGTATCTGCCCGGGGCCTACGCTGTCGTGGCGGGCGTCATCGTGGGACTCATCGCCCTCTGCGCCCTGCCGGTGGTGCAGCGTCTGGCCCGGTGGCTGCTGCATTTTCTGCCCGACACGGGCCGCTGGGCCGAGCGCCGGGAAAGCTGGCTGGAGCAGCTGGACACCCTGAGCACCGAGAGCCGCCATCTGCTGGCGGACAAGCCCCGCTGTGCCGCCATTCTGGGCGTGCATCTCGTAAAGCTGTTCCTGCTCTTCTGCCTGCCGTGGATGGGGCTGCGGTTCATGGAGCTGGATACCGGACTCACCTTCTGGCAGGTGCAGCTTCTCACGTCGCTGACCCTCTTCGTCTCCAACGCCCTGCCCAACGTGGCGGGCATGGGTTCGGTGGAGACGGCCTTCCTGCTGGTGTACAGCAGCTTCCTCCCCGATGCTTCGTCCATGAGCCTGCTGATGTTCTACCGGCTGGCCAGCTATTACGCCGTCTTTGCGGCAAGTGCCGTCGGCTTTGCGCTGGCGCAGCGGCGGCTGAACCGCGGATGACTTTGTGAATGTCGTCATCACCCGCGATGTCGAGGCCGACAAGCAGGGCGACATGACCTATGTTCTCGAGTTCACCACCGAAGACGGCAGCACCCAGAGTTTCGAGACCCTGCACTACGAAACCACTCCCATCTCTCTGAAGAGCGTGGACGCAGCTGCTGGCGCTACCCCCATCGCATTCGCTGCTCCTGAGCAGTAAAAATCAGCTCATAACGAAGAAAACGGCAGGTTCATTGAACCTGCCGTTTTCTTATTCTATCAAATTCAGCCCTTCATGGGGACAAAGCCCACGAGGTCCTTCACGACCTCGCCGCCGATGATGAGGCCCACGACCGACGGGACAAAGGCGTTCGAGCCGGGAACAGAGCGGCGGATGGTACACTTGCGCTGGGTACCCGGAGGGCAGATGCAGTGGTGTTTGCAACTAATGGAGTCATCCTCGATGGGAGTCATGACAGGCTCCCTGGAGTAAACGACTTTCAGGTGCTTGATGCGGCGCTTGCGGCACTCGGTGCGCATGACCTTGGCCAGCGGGCAGACGGAAGTCTTATAAATATCCGTGACCTCGAAGCGGGTAGGGTCCATCTTGTTGCCTGCACCCATGGAGCAGATGATGGGGACGCCAGCCTCCTTGCACTTCATGACCAGCGCAATTTTACCGGTGACAGTGTCGATGGCGTCCACCACGTAGTCGAACTGGCTGAAATCGAAGCTGTCCTGCGTCTCGGGGCCAAAGAAGATCTTGTAGGTGGTGACCTTGATGTTGGGGTCGATGTCGTGGACGCGCTCTTCTGCCACATCCACCTTGAACCTGCCCACCGTCTTGTGGGTGGCGATGATCTGGCGGTTCAGGTTGGTGAGGCAGACTTTGTCGTCGTCGATCAGGTCGAGAGCCCCCACGCCGCTGCGGGCCAGCGCCTCGACGGTGTAGCCGCCCACGCCGCCCACGCCGAACACGGCTACGCGGGAATCGTGCAGTTTGGTCATTGCTTCCGCGCCCAGCAGCAGCTGGGTGCGGGAATACTGGTCTTGCATATCATTTCTCCTTTAGGTTCTGCTTTTTACATTCATGGCCTAGCCCTTATCCCTTCGCCACCTGTGTAATGGTGCCGCCTCCAAGGACGACATCGCCCTGATACAGCACGACGGCCTGCCCCGGGGTGGGGGCGCGCTGAGGCTGGTCAAATTCCAGACGGAAGCTGTCCGGCCCTGCCGGGTAGACGGTGGCAGGCTGTTCGGTCTGATGATAACGGGTGCGGGCCGTCACCCGCAGGGGGCCTTTCAGCTCCGGGATGGCGATCCAGTTCACTTCGTTCGCATAGACGATGGTATCGAACAGCTCCGACTCCGGGCCGACCGTGACGGTGTTGGCCTGCATATCCTTGGCGCAGACGTAGACCGGTGCGCCCATGGCAAGGCCCAGGCCCTTCCGCTGGCCGATGGTGTACCGCACAGCGCCGCTGTGGGTGCCTACCTTTTTGCCGCCGACGTCGAGGAAATCGCCCGCCGGGTAGTGCTTGCCGGTGAAATCCTCCATAAAGCGGGCGTAGTCGCCGTCCGGCACGAAGCAGATGTCCTGACTGTCGTGCTTGCGGGCGTTCACAAAGTGCTGCTGCTCGGCGATGGCGCGCACTTCGCTCTTGTGCAGACCACCCAGCGGCAGGCGGACATGAGCCAGCTGCTCCTGCGTGAGGTTGTAGAGCACATAGCTCTGGTCTTTGTTCTCGTCCAGACCCTTTTTGAGCAGCCAGCGGCCCGTGGCCTCGTCCTGCTCCACCCGGGCATAATGGCCCGTGACCACATGATCCAGTCCGTGCGCTTCTGCCCAGCGAAGCAGGTGATCGAACTTCATATATTTGTTGCAGTCGATGCAGGGATTGGGCGTACCGCCGGCCTCGTAGACCCGGATGAATTTGTCGATGATCTTTTCCTGAAAGTCTGCCGTAAAATCCAGCACCTCGTAGGGAATATCCATCGCATAGGCCACCTCGGCGGCGTCCTCAATGTCCCGCTCCGAGCAGCAGGTGTGCAGGCCCTCGGTGTTCACGGCCTCGTTACGGGTGAGGCGCATGGTGACGCCGGTGCAGTCGAAACCGTCCCTCTGCATGAGCCATGCCGCCACCGAGCTGTCCACACCGCCGCTCATGGCGATGAGCGCCCCGGGGCGGCGGGAAGTGTTCTGTGTTTCTGTCATTCTGTCCCTCTTCTGTTATAACATACTAAAACAGTAGTATAATACTACCGCAGCTTCTTTCTCTTGTCAAGACGCAGAAAATTTGGCCGCAAAGGCCAGAAGTTCTGCTTTTTCGTTGGGCAGCCGCCCGGTGATGACCTCTTCCAGCAGCGCTTCCAGTGCGCGGCGCAGGCCCGGCCCGGGCGCGACGCCCGCCGCCATCAGATCGCGGCCATTCACGGCCAGCTGGGAGACGCGGCAGCAGGCGCTTTGGGCGGTCAGCGTCTCGGCCTCTTTTTGCAGGGCGGTAAATTCATCTTTTCTTTCCGGTTGAAGAGCGCTCCAAAGGGCAGTCAACTGCTGCACGATGTGGAGGTCGTATTTGCCAAGAAGTCGTTTGGCTTGAAGCGACAGCGTAGGAGTACGGGGAGCTTTCTCCTTCACAAGTGTTGATACTCCATCTACCACAGCATTGGAGCATTTCAAGCGTTTCAACGCCTTTCGTGTTCCATCCTCCCCCAGCGGCAGAAGCAGCGCCGCCCAACGGGTGGTCACTTCCTCTGCTCCTGCCGGAAGGGCATCTATGATCTCACGGGCTTCCGACAGATCGTCGGGCGGCAGTTCCGGCAGGACGAAGGCCAGCACTTCCGGCTCCAGATACGCCCCCGGCTTCGGGGCAGACAGAAGCTTGTTCAGCTCTTCTTCGATGCGCTCCACCGACACGCAGTCGAGGTGGGCGGCCAGCTGCTTCGCCGCCGCTTCGGTGGCCTCGTCGATCACAAAACCGAACCGGGCCGCAAAGCGGTAGAGACGCAGGATGCGCAGAGCGTCTTCTTCAAAGCGGCGCAGCGGCTCACCGACGGCCCGCACCACGCCCCGGGCCAGATCTTCCTGCCCGCCAAAGGGGTCGCACAAGCCCTCTTCGGCGCTGTAGGCCATGGCGTTGATGGTGAAGTCCCGCCGGGCCAGGTCCTCCCGGACGTCGGGTACAAAGGCCACGCTGTCGGGGTGGCGGCCATCGGAATAACTGCCCTCCGTGCGGAAGGTGGTGATCTCGTAGAGCCTGCCATCCCGCTTCACAGTCACGGTACCATGCTGCAATCCGGTGGGGATGCACTGCTTTTCTCCGAACAGCTCCATCACCTGCTCCGGGCGGGCGGCGGTGCAGAGGTCCCAGTCGTGGGGCACAAGGCCCAGCAGACTGTCCCGGACACAGCCGCCCACGGCGTAGGCCGCAAAACCTGCCCGGTGCAGCGCGTCCAGCAGGGCGGAGGCGCCGGGTTCCAGGACGATGTTCATTCTTCGGCCTCCTCATATTGCAGGGTGATGCTCTTACCGTCATAGCCGCACTCTGCCGCCGGGAAGAGGCTCTGCGCCTGGGCCAGCTCTTCTTCCGGGTCGGTGATCATGGGCGAATAGTGGACGAGCCAGAGCCGCTTTGCGCCCGCTTTGGCGGCGAGGGCTGCGCTCTGCCCGAAGGTGCTGTGGCCGTACTGTTTGGCCTGCGCGGCCTGCTCCGGCAGAGCATAGGTGGAATCGCAGAGCAGAAGGTCAGCACCCGCTGCGGCCTTTTCCAGCGCCGGACAGGGGGCGGTGTCGCCCGAGAAGACAAAGCTCAGCCCCTGCCGGGCCGGGCCGAGGACGGCTTCCGGCTGGATGACACGTCCACCGTCCAGCGTGATGCTCTCGCCGTGCTGGAGCGTCTTCCACTGCTTTACCGGTACGCCCAATGCCCGCGCCTGTTCGGGTGAGAACCGTCCGGCCCGGGGCAGATCGAGTCGGTAACCCTGACTGATGACACGGTGGCGGGTCGGCACCGGCGTGAGTTTCGCGCTCTGGGGCCAGCCGCCGAATTTTTCGCAGAGCGCCGCCGGGGCCTCCAGCACCTCAGCATAAACCGGGTACGGCAGAGGCCCCGTCAGCACCCGCAGTGCCGCCCAGACTTCGCCGAGCCCCTTCGGCCCGTACAGCGCCAGCGGGCGGGTGCGGCCCTGACAGCCCAGCGTCTGCAGCAGCCCCGGCAGGCCGAAGATGTGGTCGCCGTGGTAATGGGTCAGGCAGACGGCGTCCATCTTCATCAGGTTGACTCCGGCCCGGCGGGCGGCAGTCTGGGTCCCCTCGCCGCAGTCGAACAGGAGGCTGTGTCCTCCGCATTCGGCCACCGCCGCCGTGAGGGCGCGGTCGGGCAGGGGCATGGTGGCCGCTGTACCCAGCAGTGTAATGGTCAGCATAAAGTTTCTCCGTATCACAAAAAATCTCGATGGCTATAGTGTACCACACTCTTCGGCCCGGCACAATCGCACAGCCGCACCCTGACAGGCATAAGATGGCCCAAACCACAAAAGGAGGGGTCTTGTATGCAGCGTCAGCGGCCCGGGCATCGCATTTGGTCGTTCCACCACCGGGGACTGCTGCTTCTGGCGGCGGCAGTGGCGGTGATGCTCTTTTTTCTCTACGGCTGCATGGCAGGGGCGGTGTACAGCCCCCGAGGGCGGCTGGTGTTCATCCCTCTCGCACAGGTTTCAGGTAGTAGTACGACTTCGCTTTTTTCCGCTTTTATCTGGAAGAATCGGAGCTGCCCACCGCATGGTACAATGTGCGGGCCGATATGAAAAACAAGCCCGCTCCCCTGCTGAACCCCGGCACCCTCAAGCCCATGACGGCCAGGGAGCTGGACGGCGTTTTCTGCGATGAGCTGGTACAGCAGGAACTGGACGACACCACGGCCTACATCCTCAGCCAGCTCTACCACGACGGCCTGATGGAGGCCACCGGCGTGGAGCAGACCAGCGTCTTTGAGGCGGCAGAGCACTGAGCCAGACGGTCATTCCGCAAACAGCAAACCAGCCGCCCTGCAAGGTAACAGGGCGGCTGGCTGCTTCTATTATGCAATTCAGGAGAATGGAGGAGAGAATAGCGTTTTTATGCTTCCTGGGGACGGAAGTGCCGGAGAATTACTCGCCGCGGACGGCCGCGAAGCCTGCCTCGAGGTCGGCGATGATGTCGTCGATGTGCTCGGTGCCGATGGACAGGCGGATGGTGTTCTGGTAGATCTGCTGCTCGGCCAGCTCCTCATCGGTCAGCTGGCTGTGAGTGGTGGAAGCCGGATGGATGACCAGACTCTTGACGTCGGCCACATTTGCCAGCAGAGAGAAGACCTTCAGGTTGTCGATGAACTTGAATGCTTCCTCACGGCCGCCCTTGATGTTGAAGGTGAAGATGGAAGCACCGCCGTTGGGGAAGT
>OLSJ01000223.1_pt1 | contig 52171 bp, 50 predicted proteins | sample 1672151 | NCBI WGS metagenome assembly OLSJ01 (sample SAMEA3136653, study PRJEB25190) | human gut metagenome | biome: human gut; feature: human-associated habitat; material: faeces | place: Austria | collected 2013 | reverse complement strand
GAACCGGTGGTGCGGTTGAATGTGGAATCGCGCGGTGATGTGCCGCTGATGGAAGAAAAAACACAGCTAATACTTAATTTACTCAAAAATTAAGTAGACTAAAGAATGAGCATTACACAGAGTCATATATAAAATGTTAATGCCATGAATGTGATAAAGCCCATGTAACTCTATTCATTATGACTCTGTCTGAGTTAACATCAGTATCACATTCAAGCCGCGCAACCCCGCGGTGACCACCCCTGACAGGAGTAAACAATGTCAAAGCAACAGATTGGCGTCGTCGGTATGGCAGTGATGGGGCGCAACCTTGCGCTCAACATCGAAAGCCGTGGTTATACCGTCTCTATTTTCAACCGTTCCCGTGAGAAGACGGAAGAAGTGATTGCTGAAAATCCAGGCAAAAAACTGGTTCCTTACTATACGGTGAAAGAGTTTGTTGAATCTCTTGAAACGCCTCGTCGCATCCTGTTAATGGTGAAAGCAGGTGCAGGCACGGATGCTGCTATTGATTCCCTGAAACCATACCTCGATAAAGGCGATATCATCATTGATGGTGGTAATACTTTCTTCCAGGACACCATTCGTCGCAACCGTGAGCTTTCCGCAGAAGGTTTTAATTTCATCGGTACTGGTGTTTCCGGCGGAGAAGAGGGCGCGCTGAAAGGGCCTTCCATCATGCCTGGTGGTCAGAAAGAAGCCTATGAACTGGTTGCGCCAATCCTCACCAAAATTGCTGCCGTAGCTGAAGATGGCGAACCGTGTGTTACCTATATTGGTGCCGATGGTGCAGGTCACTACGTAAAAATGGTTCACAACGGTATTGAATACGGCGATATGCAGCTGATTGCGGAAGCCTATTCTCTGCTTAAAGGTGGCCTGAACCTTTCCAACGAAGAACTGGCTCAGACTTTCACCGAGTGGAATAACGGTGAGCTGAGCAGCTACCTGATCGACATCACTAAAGATATCTTCACTAAAAAAGATGAAGACGGTAACTACCTGGTCGATGTGATTCTGGATGAGGCAGCTAACAAAGGTACTGGTAAGTGGACCAGTCAGAGCGCACTGGATCTCGGTGAGCCTCTGTCACTGATCACTGAATCAGTGTTTGCACGTTACATCTCTTCTCTCAAAGAGCAGCGTGTTGCGGCGTCTAAAGTACTGTCCGGTCCGCAAGCACAACCTGCAGGCGACAAAGCTGAATTCATTGAGAAAGTTCGTCGTGCGCTTTATCTGGGTAAGATTGTTTCTTACGCTCAGGGCTTCTCACAGCTACGTGCCGCGTCTGAAGAGTACAACTGGGATCTGAACTATGGTGAAATCGCGAAGATCTTCCGCGCTGGCTGTATCATCCGCGCTCAGTTCCTGCAGAAAATCACTGATGCTTACGCTGAAAATCCGAAGATCGCTAACCTGCTGCTGGCTCCGTACTTCAAACAAATTGCCGACGAATACCAGCAGGCATTGCGTGATGTCGTAGCTTATGCGGTACAGAACGGTATCCCGGTTCCTACCTTTGCCGCTGCGGTTGCCTATTACGACAGCTACCGTGCCGCAGTACTGCCTGCGAACCTGATCCAGGCACAGCGTGACTATTTCGGTGCGCATACTTATAAGCGCATTGATAAAGAAGGTGTATTCCACACCGAATGGTTGGATTAATCTGATTTAATCAGTAATAAACTAAGGCCCGGCATTTATCGCTGGGCTTTTTTTTGCCATAAATCTTATAGACTAAATTTCATTGCTTAATATTAACTTAATAAATATTAGCTATTCTTATAAAGAAAATCTGAATTGTTTTTCGTTGCGTTGACCAGTCATCATCGTAGCGTTAAAACTTTTAACTCTTATCAGGATGCTAAAAACATCATGATTCATAGTTAAGTTAATTCTGAGAGCATGAAATGAAAATCACCATTTCCGGTACTGGTTATGTAGGCCTTTCAAATGGGCTTTTAATCGCACAAAATCATGAGGTTGTAGCATTAGATATTTTACCAGCACGCGTCGCAATGCTGAATGATAGGATATCTCCTATTGTTGACAAGGAGATTCAGCAGTATTTGCAATCAGATAAAATATGCTTTAATGCCACTTTAGATAAAAATGAAGCCTACCGGAATACAGATTATGTGATTATCGCAACTCCGACTGACTATGATCCTAAAACTAATTATTTCAATACATCCAGCGTAGAATCAGTAATTAAAGATGTAACAGAGATAAATCCCCAGGCGGTAATGGTTATCAAATCCACGGTTCCGGTAGGTTTTACCGCCGCTATGCATAAGAAATACCACACCGAAAATATTATTTTCTCCCCCGAATTCCTTCGCGAAGGTAAAGCCCTTTACGATAATCTTCATCCTTCTCGTATCGTGATCGGCGAACGTTCTGAACGTGCAGAGCGTTTTGCCGCGTTATTACAAGAAGGGGCAATCAAACAAAATATTCCGACCCTGTTTACTGATTCAACAGAAGCTGAAGCAATTAAACTTTTTGCTAATACCTATCTCGCGATGCGTGTGGCGTACTTTAACGAACTGGATAGTTATGCAGAAAGTTTAGGATTGAACACCCGTCAAATTATTGAAGGCGTTTGTCTTGATCCGCGCATCGGCAACCACTACAACAATCCATCATTTGGTTACGGTGGCTACTGTCTACCGAAAGATACTAAGCAGCTGTTGGCAAACTATCAGTCTGTTCCCAATAATATTATCTCCGCCATCGTTGAGGCTAATCGTACCCGGAAAGACTTCATCGCTGATGCTATCTTGTCGCGCAAACCTAAAGTAGTTGGAATATATCGTCTGATTATGAAGAGTGGTTCGGATAACTTCCGCGCTTCGTCCATTCAGGGGATTATGAAGCGGATCAAAGCTAAGGGTGTTGAAGTTATCATTTATGAACCAGTGATGAAGGAAGAATCGTTCTTCAACTCGCGACTGGAACGTGACCTCACAACGTTTAAGCAACAGGCTGATGTCATCATTTCTAATCGTATGTCTGAAGAGCTTAAGGATGTAGCAAATAAGGTCTATACCCGTGATCTTTTCGGTAGTGACTAACCTATTGTTATAATGATGGTTTTCTGTACGCACGTCATTTAATGTTTGTGGATTAATTCAGTATTTTTATTGTTACTCCTATAGCATTCATACAGATTATCGCTAAACTATGGCGACCTGAAATTTTCCGTCTGTTAGGGTAATGATGAGAGTTGAAAATAATAATATTCCTGGGCATAACCATGACCCGGAACAGATTGATTTAATTGATTTACTGATGCAGTTGTGGCGTGGGAAGGTGACAATCTTCATCACTGTTATTGTGGCAATCGCTCTGGCTATCGGATATCTGGCGGTCGCGAAAGAGAAATGGACGTCGACAGCCATTGTTACTCAGCCAGATGTGGGGCAAATTGCTGGCTATAACAATGCCATGAATGTTATCTATGGTCCGGCTGCACCGAAAGTGTCGGATTTACAGGAGGCGTTAATTGGTCGCTTCAGTTCTGCCTTCTCTGCATTGGCCGAAACGCTGGATAATCAGGAAGAACCAGAAAAACTAACCATTGAACCTTCTGTTAAAAACCAGCCGTTGCCGTTAGCTGTTTCTTATGTCGGGCAAACTGCGGCGGACGCACAGAAGAAGCTGGCTGAATATATTCAACAGGTTGATGACCAGGTGAATGAAGAGCTGGAAAAGGACCTGAAAGATAATATTGCCTTGGGTATGAAAACCCTGAAAGACTCATTGAAAACGCAGGAAGTGGTGGCGCAGGAGCAAAAAGATCTGCGTATCCGCCAGATTCAGGAAGCGTTGCAATATGCGAACCAGGCACAGTTGGCAAAGCCACAGATTCAACAGACCGAAGACGTAACGCAGGATACGTTGTTCCTTCTGGGTAGTGATGCACTGGAGTCGATGATCAAGCATGAAGCGACCCGTCCGCTGGTTTTCTCTCCTGGCTACTACCAGACTCGTCAAAACCTTTTGGATATCGAAAGCCTGAAGGTTGATGATCTTAATATAAATGCCTACCGTTACGTTATGAAACCCACACTGCCAGTACGTCGCGATAGCCCGAAAAAGGCCATCACACTGATTCTGGCTGTGCTGCTGGGCGGTATGGTTGGAGCGGGGATTGTGCTGGGGCGTAACGCGCTGCGTAATTACAACGCGAAATAATCTTTTTAGCTTTAAAGAATACGGGCAGGGTGGTGACACCGTGCCCGTTTTTTGTTGCCGATGTGACAACAACATCACATCCAGTCAGCCTGCAACTCACTGATGTCGTTTGTGCAGGTTCTCAATCACCGTCGTTAAATCCAGATCCTGATCCTGCAACAGCACCAGCAGGTGATACATCAAATCAGATGCTTCGTTGGTCAGTTCAAAGCGGTCATGTACCGTCGCGGCCAGCGCAGTTTCCACGCCTTCTTCGCCCACTTTCTGTGCGATACGCTTGGTGCCACTGGCATACAGTTTGGCAGTGTAGGAGGTTTCCGGATCGGCAGATTTGCGCTCGGCGAGCAGTTGTTCCAGTTGATACAGGAACAGCCACTGGTGAGCGGTGTCGCCGAAGCAGCTGTTGGTGCCTTTGTGGCAGGTTGGGCCGATGGGATTCGCCAGCACCAGTAGTGTGTCGTTGTCGCAGTCCGGCGCAATGCTCACTACGTTGAGGAAATTGCCCGATGTTTCGCCTTTGATCCACAGTCGCTGTTTAGTGCGCGAGAAGAAGGTAACTTTGCCGCTCTCTATGGTTTTATCCAGGGCTTCCGGGTTCATGTAGCCCAGCATTAACACTTCGCCGGATACCGCGTGTTGCACAATCACCGGCATCAGTCCGTCGGTTTTTTCCCAGTCCAGTTCGCGACGTTGTTGTTCTGTTAACATATCCTGATCTCCACGCCCTGTATTGCCAGGTACGCTTTTAATTCACCAATATTGATTATTTGTTTGTGGAATACGGAAGCAGCCAGCGCGCCGTCAACGTCGGCATCGCGGAAGGCTTCGAGGAAGTGTTCCATAGTGCCCGCGCCACCGGAGGCAATCAGCGGGACGTGGCAAACTTCACGCACTTTTTTCAGCTGCTCGAGATCGTAACCGTTACGCACGCCATCCTGATTCATCATATTAAGAACGATTTCTCCGGCACCGCGTTTTTGCACTTCCTGTACCCAGTCGAGCGTTTCCCACTGGGTAACGCGGGTGCGGCTTTCATCGCCGGTATATTGATTCACATGATATTTACCGGTTTCGGCGTCGTACCAGGTGTCAATGCCTACCACAATACACTGCACGCCAAAGCGATCGGCCAGACGAGTAATTAATGTCGGGTCCGCCAGCGCAGGGGAGTTGATGGAGATTTTATCAGCGCCAAAGGAAAGAATTTTCGCAGCGTCATCCAGAGACTTAATCCCGCCAGCAACGCAGAAGGGAATATCGATCACTTCCGCCACGCGAGATACCCAGCTTTTATCTACCACACGTCCATCGCTGGAGGCGGTAATATCGTAGAACACCAGTTCGTCAGCGCCTTCTTCGGCGTAGCGTTTTGCCAGCGGTACAATATCGCCAATGATTTCATGGTTGCGAAACTGTACGCCTTTCACCACCTGACCATCACGAACGTCGAGACACGGAATTATGCGTTTTGCCAGCATGCGATGGCCTCCTTCACGGTGAATTTACCTTCCAGCAATGCACGACCAACTATTACGCCGCGCACGCCAGTACCACGCAGGGCAGCGACATCATCAATGCCGCCAATGCCGCCGGAGGACTGAAATGCCACCTGCGGATATCTGGCGCACACTTCTTCATATAAAGAGACGTTAGAACCTGTCAGCGTGCCGTCGCGCGAGATATCGGTACACAGTACATGTTTCAGGCCGACGGGCAGATAGGTTTCCACCAGTTGTTCCAGTGAAACGCCCGAGTTTTCTTGCCAGCCGCTCACTGCCACCTGTTTGTTGCCTTGCTCGTCAATGCGTACATCCAGCGCCAGCACCAGCGCATCGGCACCGAAGCGTTCAAACCATCCTTTCACCACGTCAGGTGATTTTACCGCAGTGGAGCCGACGACCACGCGGGCAACGCCTGCGTCCAGTAATGCTGCCACGTCTTCTTCGCTACGCACGCCGCCGCCAACCTGCACCGGAACGTTAACGCCCGCGACCAGCGTTTTAATCAGGGGGATTTGGCGTTTAGCCGGATCTTTTGCCCCGGTCAGATCCACCAGATGCAGCACTTCGGCACCCTGCGCGGCGTAATCCTGTAAGCGTGGCAGTGGGTCGTTACCGTAATCACGCTGCTTGCCGTAATCGCCCTGATGGAGACGCACCACGGTGCCGTCGATTAAATCTAATGCCGGAATAATCATTACATCTCCAGGAAGTTTTTCAGCAACTTAGCGCCAGCGGCACCAGAACGCTCCGGGTGGAACTGCACGCCGTAGAAGTTATCTTTTTGCACCGCAGCGGTGAACGGTTCGCCGTAATTACATTGGGCGATGGTCCACGGATTGACCGGCATCGCGTAGCTGTGAACAAAGTAAAAGTAAGCGCCGTCTTCAATTCCCTGAAACAGACGGTTGCCCGCCTGCGGGTAAACGCGATTCCAGCCCATATGCGGCAGCGGCAGACCAAAGTCGGTCATTTTCGGCACATCCTCGTCGATGATGCCCAGCAAATCGACGCCGTTGCTCTCTTCGCTACGTCGTCCCAGCAGTTGCATCCCTAAGCAGATGCCCAGCACCGGTTGAGTACAGGCTTTGATGAGATCAAACAGTTCACGCTCACGCACCTGATCCATCGCCGCTTGTGCTGTGCCGACGCCGGGTAAAAACAGTTTATCGGCCAGCAGCACCACATCCGGGTCACGGCTGACTTTCGGTTCATAGCCGTGACGCGCAATAGCAGACTTCACCGAGTTCAGGTTGGCGCAGCCGGTATCAAGGATCACCACGTTCATTACAACACTCCTTTCGACGAGGGTAAGGTGTCGCCTTCCACGCGGATGGCCTGGCGCAGGGTGCGACCAAAGGCTTTGAACAAGCTCTCTACACGGTGATGATCGTTTTTACCTTTGGTTTTCAGGTGCAGGGTCACGCCCATGGTGTAAGAGAGCGAACGGAAGAAGTGCTCGATCATTTCAGTGCTGAGATCGCCCACGCGCTGGTAGGTAAATTCGGCTTTATATTCCAGGTGCGGGCGACCAGAGATATCCAGCGCGCAGCGGGCAAGGCATTCGTCCATCGGCAGCACAAAACCGAAGCGGCAAATACCGCGTTTGTCGCCGAGGGCGATTTTTAACGCTTCGCCCAGCGCCAGGCCGGTATCTTCGACGGTGTGGTGATCGTCAATATAGAGGTCGCCTTTGACGTTGATTTCCATACGGAAGCCGCCGTGGGTGGCGATCTGATCCAGCATGTGATCAAAGAAGCCAACGCCGGTGTTAATTTTGCTGCCGCCTTCGCGATCCAGCCACACCTGAACGTCAATCTGCGTCTCTTTGGTGTTGCGTACCACGTGAGCGTAACGATCACGTTTGGTGAGTTGCTCGCCAATCATCGGCCAGTTCAGGGTTTCGCGGTTGTAGCGTAAACCATTAATGCCCATGTTTTCTGCGAGTTGAATATCGGTCGCGCGATCGCCAATCACATAACTGTTGGCACGATCCATTGCTTGTTCAGCCAGGTAACGCTCCACCAGTTTTACTTTCGGTTTACGGCAGTCGCACTCATCTGCGGGCAGGTGTGGACAAATCAGCACTTCATCAAACTGAACGCCTTGTGAGGTGAAGATCTGCATCATCAGGTTGTGCGGGCCATCGAAATCCGCCTGCGGGAAACTTTGCGTCCCCAGACCATCCTGGTTGGTGATCATCACCAGTTTATAGCCCGCTTTTTGCAGCTTCAGCAGTTCCGGGATCACGCCTGGTTCAAAGGCGAGTTTGTCAAAACGGTCCACCTGAAAATCACTCGGCGGCTCGCTAATCAGGGTTCCATCGCGATCGATAAAAAGATACTTCTGACTCATCAAACTTGCTCCGCACGTAAGGCGTCAATGACGCGCTGGCTTTCTTCACGGGTTCCGACGGTAATTCGCAGGCAGCCGCTTAAAGAGGGTTGTTTATTCTGATCACGTAAGATAATGCCCTGATCCCACAAAGATTTAAACACCGCGCTGGAGGCTTTAAAGCGCGCCAGAATGTAGTTGGTTTCGGAGTCGAAAACCTGCTCCACGCAGGGAATTTCTTTCAGTGCGGCAATCAGGTATTCGCGTTCTGCAATAATTTGCGCCACCCGCTCACGCATGGCGATGATTCCCTTCTGGCTTAACGCCTGTGCGGCAATGTCGGCAACCGGCGTCGAGAGCGGGTAGGGGGCGATCACTTTCATTAACAGGTTGATGACTTCTTCGTTTGCCAGCGTAAACCCGCAACGAAGACCCGCCAGAGCGAAGGCTTTCGAAAGGGTGCGCAAAATAGCCAGGTGCGGATATTCCGCCAACCAGCCAGCCAACGATGCCTGTGGGCAAAATTCAATATAAGCTTCATCGGCGACCACAATGGCTTTACCGCGCGTTAACTCCAGCAACGTGCGAAAATCCTGCGGGTTGATCAGTTGCCCGGTTGGGTTGTTGGGGCTGCAAACGTAGACCACTTTCACGCCGTCCAGCTTGTCGGAAATCCCCTGCAAGTCCAGTTGCCAGTTTTCCAGCGTAGGTACGGTACGGCACTCGACGCCAATGGTTTCGGCGCTGACGCTGTACATGCCGTAAGTTGGCGGGCAATAGAGAATGGCGTCTTTCCCTGGTTCACAAAAAGCGCGAATCAGCAGTTCAATACCTTCGTCCGCGCCACGGCTGACCAGCACCTGTTCCGGTTTCACGCCTGCATACTGCGCATAATTTTCAATGACCGCTTTCGGCTGGCATTCCGGATAGCGGTTGAGCGTTTGCTGTGTTAGCTGAAACTCGACAGCTGTGGGATATTCGTTGGCGTTCAGCCAGACATCGCCGTTACCACCCAGACGACGCGCCGACTGATACGGCGTCAGGTTGCGAACGTTTTCACGCGCTAAATCGGTAATAGTCACGGTGCTCATGCTTGCTCCTTAAGGGCGTTAACACGCAAAGTAACGGCATTTTTGTGGGCGGTCAGGCGCTCGGCGGCGGCCAGCGTTTCAATGGTCGAAGCTAGCGCGGAAAACCCTTCTTTTGACAGTTCTTGCACGGTCATACGCTTCTGGAAATCCGCCAGACCGAGGCTGGAACAGGTGGCGGTATAACCGTAAGTCGGCAGCACGTGATTGGTGCCGGAGGCGTAGTCGCCCGCCGATTCCGGTGACCAGTCACCAAGAAATACCGAACCGGCACTGGTGATGCTATCGACCAGTTCACGGGCGTTGCGGGTCTGAATGATCAGGTGCTCCGGGCCGTACTGGTTGGAGATCTCTATGCACTGCGCTAAATCGTTGGTCACGATCAGGCGACTGGCGCTCAGTGCCTGACGTGCGGTTTCGGCACGCGGCAGTTCTGCCAACTGGCGTTCGACGGCTTCGGCAACGCGACGCGCCATATCAGCATCGGGCGTCAGCAAAATCACCTGTGAATCCGGGCCGTGTTCTGCCTGGGAGAGTAAATCAGAAGCGACAAAATCCGGTGTTGCGCCGCTGTCGGCAATGACCAGCACTTCCGACGGGCCTGCGGGCATATCGATCGCCGCACCGTCCAGACGCTGGCTAACCTGACGTTTTGCTTCGGTGACAAAGGCGTTACCCGGCCCGAAGATTTTGTCCACTTTTGGCACGGATTCAGTACCAAACGCCAGTGCGGCAATGGCCTGCGCGCCACCGACGTTAAACACTTCTTGTACGCCGCACAGCTGCGCTGCGTAGAGGATCTCATCGGCAATCGGCGGCGGTGAGCACAGCACGACTTTATTGCAACCCGCAATACGCGCCGGAGTCGCCAGCATTAATACGGTTGAGAAAAGCGGGGCGGAGCCGCCAGGAATATACAAACCAACCGAAGCCACCGGGCGCGTGACCTGCTGGCAACGCACGCCTGGTTGAGTTTCGACATCTACCGGAGGCAGTTTTTGCGCAGTGTGGAAGGTTTCAATATTCTTTACTGCCACAGCCATCGCCTGTTTCAGGTCGTCGCTCAGGCGTTCGCAGGCTGCGGCAATTTCCTCAGTAGTTACTTTCAGCGCGGTAACCGTGGTTTTATCAAACTTCGCGCTGTATTCCCGTAAGGCGTCATCGCCGCGAGTTTTCACGTTATCTAAAATTTCACGGACGGTACGGGTGATGCTTTCAGAGGCGGAGATCGCCGGGCGCATTAACAGTTGGCGTTTTTGCTCCGCAGTACAGCTATTCCAGTCAATGATTGTGTTAAAGCTCATGGCTATTACTCCATCATCTTCTCAATTGGCAGAACCAGAATCGAGCTGGCGCCCAGTTCCTTCAGTTTTTCCATGGTTTCCCAGAACAGGGTTTCGCTACTAACCATGTGCATTGCTACGCGCTGTTGGTCACCCGCCAGCGGCAGAATAGTCGGGCGTTCTGCGCCAGGTAGCAGGGCGATGACGTCATCCAGACGTTCGGTCGGTGCGTGCATCATGATGTATTTCGATTCGCGCGCCTGGATCACGCCCTGAATACGGGTTAGCAGTTTGTCGATCAGTTGCTGTTTGGATTCTTCCATTTCGCCATCGCGCTGGATCAGGCAGGCTTTCGAGCGGTAGATAACTTCGACTTCGCGCAGGCCGTTGGCTTCCAGCGTGGCACCGGTGGAAACCAGATCGCAAATCGCATCCGCCAGTCCGGCGCGCGGGGCGACTTCGACAGAACCGTTCAGTAAGCAGGATTTAAAAGAGATACCTTTCTGGTCGAGATAACGTTTGAGCAGATGAGGATAAGAGGTGGCAATACGTTTACCGTTTAAGGAGAGCGGGCCGTCCCAGGCTTCATCAACCGGCGTTGCCAGCGAAAGGCGGCAGCCGCCGAAATCCAGTCGACGCAGGGTAAAGTAGCGCGGATCTTCACCCTGGGCGCGGCGGTTAAGCAACTCTTCTTCCAGCACGTTTTCGCCGATAATCCCAAGGTCTACTACGCCGTCCATTACCAGACCGGGAATGTCGTCGTCACGCACACGCAGAATATCAATCGGCATGTTTTCTGCCATCGCGATCAGGCGCTGGGTGTGAAGATTGATTTTAATGCCACAGCGCGCCAGCAATTCGCGTGAGTCATCACTTAAACGGCCGGATTTCTGCATAGCTATGCGTAAACGAGTGTTGTCTGTCATTTTGTTATTCCTCTTTAAACCTGTCTGAACCGTTATCAACCGCGCAATAAAAAAGCCCCCGGAAGGTGATCTTCCGGGGGCTTTCTCATGCGTTCATGCACCACTGGAAGATCTGAATGTCTTCCAGCACACATCGCCTGAAAGACTAGTCAGGATGATGGTGATGATGGTGGTGTTTAAATTGAACGCGTGTCATAAAAGTCTCTGTGAATGTTTATTCAACTGATGTCTTTTAACCTAAACCACTTTCACGTTAGAAAGCAAGGGCTTTTTTATATATTTTATGGCGATGGATTTGTTTAATGAATGAGCGGGGAAAGGAGGGGGCCAGGAGTGGCTACGTTAAAAAAGTAATCGTGAAAATATGTCTTTAAAACCCTCAAGAACATTGTGTTCTGTAACTAAAGTGGGCTTTGTTCCTGCCGGATGCGGCGTGAATGCCTTATCTGGTCTACAAATGTTGCCTAAATTCAATATATTGATGTTTTTGTAGGACTGATAAGCGGAGCGCATCAGGCAATTGTATATTTGCTAACAGTTTCGATTTCATTCATAGAATGAATTGTCAGTTTTGATACGCTAGCGTAGCCTTATAGATCTAAGGTGTATCAGGAGAAAACGGATGAAAAAGGTCGCAATTGTCGGGTTAGGGTGGTTAGGTATGCCGCTGGCGATGTCACTTTCAGCGCGAGGCTGGCAGGTCACCGGGAGTAAAACCACACAAGATGGCGTCGAAGCGGCTCGAATGAGCGGGATTGATAGCTATCTGCTTCGCATGGAGCCTGAGTTAGTTTGTGATTCTGACGATCTGGATGCCCTGATGGATGCCGATGCGCTGGTCATTACGCTTCCTGCACGTCGCAGTGGCCCCGGCGATGAGTTCTATTTACAAGCTGTGCAAGAGCTGGTGGATAGCGCGCTGGCTCATCGTATTCCTCGCATTATTTTTACCAGCTCAACGTCTGTCTATGGCGATGCACAAGGCACTGTGAAAGAAACTACCCCGCGTAATCCGGTGACCAACAGTGGACGAGTATTAGAAGAACTCGAAGACTGGCTGCACAATTTACCCGGTACTTCGGTCGATATTCTGCGTCTTGCGGGGCTGGTCGGACCAGGGCGCCATCCCGGACGCTTCTTTGCCGGAAAAACCGCGCCTGACGGTGAACACGGTGTTAATTTAGTCCACCAGGAAGATGTTATTGGCGCTATCACCCTGTTGTTACAGGCACCTAAAGGCGGACACATCTATAATATATGTGCGCCAGCTCACCCTGCGCGCAATGTTTTCTACCCACAGATGGCTCGTTTACTGGGGCTGGAACCCCCGCAGTTCAGAAACAGTTTGGACAGCGGTAAGGGTAAAATTATTGATGGCAGTCGGATTTGCAATGAACTGGGATTTGAATACCAGTATCCCGATCCGCTGGTAATGCCGCTGGAGTAAACGATCACGCCAGCAGGACGCCGCATACACTGCAAGGGGGCGTGTATGAAACCACTGCTGGATGTGTTGATGATCCTCGATGCCTTAGAAAAAGAAGGCAGTTTTGCGGCGGCGTCGGCCAAACTCTACAAGACGCCGTCCGCTCTGAGTTATACCGTTCATAAGCTGGAAAGCGACCTTAATATTCAATTACTCGATCGCAGCGGTCACCGCGCTAAATTCACCCGTACCGGAAAAATGTTATTAGAGAAAGGGCGGGAAGTTCTCCATACCGTGCGAGAACTGGAAAAGCAGGCTATCAAACTTCATGAAGGCTGGGAAAACGAGTTGGTGATTGGGGTAGATGATACGTTTCCTTTTTCCCTGCTTGCGCCACTCATTGAAGCCTTTTATCAACATCATAGCGTGACGCGCCTGAAGTTTGTCAATGGTGTACTCGGTGGTTCCTGGGATGCCCTGACTCAGGGGCGAGCGGATATTATTGTTGGCGCGATGCATGAGCCACCGTCTTCCAGTGAGTTTGGTTTCTCGCGGTTGGGCGATCTGGAACAAGTTTTTGCGGTAGCGCCTCATCATCCGCTAGCCCAGGAAGAAGAACCGTTAAACCGTCGTATCATTAAGCGGTATCGGGCGATTGTAGTGGGTGATACTGCGCAGGCAGGCGCTTCTACGGCCTCGCAACTTCTCGATGAACAAGAAGCCATAACCGTATTCGATTTTAAAACCAAACTGGAGCTACAAATAAGCGGTCTTGGTTGTGGCTATTTACCCCGCTATCTGGCGCAACGTTTTCTCGATAGTGGCGCGTTAATTGAGAAGAAAGTGGTCGCCCAAACTCTTTTTGAACCGGTCTGGATTGGCTGGAACGAACAGACCGCAGGGCTTGCCAGCGCATGGTGGCGGGATGAGATTTTAGCAAATAGTGCGATTGCTGGAGTTTATGCAAAATCTGATGACGGAAAATCAGCCATTTAAATAAAAAATTTTATGACAAGCCTCTCATTCTCTTGTCATTTACCCCCCATTTAGGCACAATGCGCCGCTGTCAAAAAATGACTAAAAACCGACGTTTTATCCGCGTCGGTTATTTTTTGCTTCAAACCAATCATTCATACCAAGAGGCCGGGCTTCGTACCGGATAGATATTTACTAAAAATCGACAGTTGTTGTCGCTGAGGAATCCAAAAAAATGGGGCAATTTTTTGCTTACGCGACGGTTTTCACCGTAAAGGAGAATGACCATGTCGCATAACGTTACTCCAAACACCTCTCGCGTGGAATTGCGTAAAACGCTTACGTTAGTTCCGGTTGTAATGATGGGTCTTGCCTATATGCAGCCGATGACGCTGTTTGATACTTTTGGTATCGTTTCAGGCCTCACGGATGGTCATGTGCCGACAGCCTATGCGTTCGCATTAATTGCGATCCTGTTTACGGCTTTGAGCTACGGGAAGCTGGTTCGCCGCTATCCTTCTGCTGGCTCTGCATACACTTACGCCCAGAAATCCATTAGCCCGACCGTTGGCTTTATGGTGGGTTGGTCTTCTCTGCTCGACTATTTGTTCGCGCCGATGATCAACATTCTGCTGGCGAAAATCTATTTTGAAGCTCTGGTGCCTTCCATCCCATCGTGGATGTTTGTGGTGGCGCTGGTGGCCTTTATGACCGCCTTTAACCTGCGTAGTCTGAAATCCGTAGCGAACTTCAACACGGTAATCGTAGTGTTGCAGGTTGTGCTGATCGCGGTGATTCTGGGCATGGTAGTTTACGGCGTATTTGAAGGTGAAGGCGCTGGTACGCTGGCGAGCACCCGTCCGTTCTGGTCTGGTGATGCGCATGTTATCCCGATGATTACCGGTGCGACGATCCTGTGCTTCTCCTTTACCGGTTTTGACGGCATCAGCAACCTGTCGGAAGAAACCAAAGATGCAGAGCGCGTGATCCCGCGTGCGATTTTCCTGACCGCGCTGATTGGCGGCATGATCTTCATCTTTGCAACTTACTTCTTGCAGCTGTACTTCCCGGATATCTCTCGCTTTAAAGATCCGGATGCGTCACAGCCTGAAATCATGCTGTACGTTGCGGGTAAAGCGTTCCAGGTTGGCGCGCTGATCTTCTCCACCATTACCGTACTGGCGTCCGGTATGGCGGCGCACGCAGGCGTAGCGCGTCTGATGTACGTAATGGGTCGTGACGGCGTGTTCCCGAAAAGCTTCTTCGGTTATGTACACCCGAAATGGCGTACCCCGGCAATGAACATTATCCTGGTTGGCGCGATTGCTCTGCTGGCAATCAACTTTGACCTGGTGATGGCAACGGCGCTGATTAACTTTGGTGCGCTGGTAGCATTTACCTTCGTTAACCTGTCGGTCATTTCGCAGTTCTGGATCCGTGAGAAGCGTAACAAAACGCTGAAAGATCACTTCCAGTATCTGTTCCTGCCGATGTGTGGTGCTCTGACTGTAGGTGCGCTGTGGGTGAACCTGGAAGAAAGCTCAATGGTTCTGGGTCTGATCTGGGCGGCAATCGGTCTGATTTATCTGGCTTGCGTGACGAAGAGCTTCCGCAATCCGGTTCCGCAATACGAAGACGTTGCATAATCTTACAAGCCGGATGGTATAACCATCCGGTAAGTCACTAAAAACCGGAGTTTATCGCTCCGGTTTTTTCTTTTCAGACGATCTCTTCTGCGTACTGCCAAAGCGCCTTTAACAGCGCCACTTTCTCTTTATCATCGGCATATTGTTGTGCCAGCATTTGCAATTCATCAGCATAATCTTGCAAAAACTCTGGCGTGAAGACCTGACGACGGTGCTCCAGCCAGCGTTGCTGTTCGGCGTAGTCCAGCGTTCCTGGGAAGTTACGCGCACGATAATTGAACAACAGCTTCTCAATGCGTTTATCGACAAAGGTGATATCCAGTGCCGGTAAATTACGCGGCTCGGTTTCCAGTACAATTTTCATTGCCGCGCGATCGGCGTCGCTGAAAAAGCCGTTATAAAGCTGGGCATCCACGTTATCTGAAGGCGTAAACGGTTCGGCTTCAGCGAATATCGCCACCACTTTTTCACGCACTTGCGGATTTTCACGCAGAATTTTCAGGTTATCGAGACAATGCTGGCGATTAATGCCCAGCCGATCGGCATCTTCCGGGCGAAGCGTATTCGCCTGTGCTAATACTGGACATTTATTAATATGCACCAGCTTAACCGGAACGGCGGCGTTATCACCCAGATCGGCTTTCGCGGTATACAGGCGCTCGCGCAGCGTGTCGCTATCCAGTTCCAGTAATGGCGAAATATCTCCAGCTAAATCCACCATAATCACGGCATTGCGATTTTCAGGATGCCATGCCAGCGGCGCAACCCAACTGGTATTGCCTCGCCATGCACCAAACATACCGGAAACGTGAACCAGGGGTTTCATCTGTGGCACATCAATCAACGCCATCAATTTGTGCTTGTTGCGATGGCTGTAGAGATAATCAAACAGGCGTGGCTGACGCGTTTTCACCAGTTTCGCCATCGCAATAGTGGCGTACACATCGGCCATCGCATCGTGGGCATTGCTATGTTCAATACCATTCGCTTTGGTTAAATGTTCAAGGCGAAAACTCGGTAGACCGTCATCATTTTCAGGCCAATTGATTCCCTCCGGACGCAGCGCATAACAGGCGCGCATGACGTCCAGCAGATCCCAGCGAGAGTTATCATGCTGCCAACTCCAGGCATAGGGATCGTAGAAATTACGATAAAAAATGTTGCGTGTGACTTCGTCATCGAAACGTACATTGTTGTAGCCCAGAATACAGGTCTTCGGCACGGTAAAAAGCGAATGAATGCGAGTGGCAAACGCAGCTTCGTTTTCTCCTTTCGCCCGCGCTTCCTGCGGGGTAATACCCGTGATTAAAACTGCTCCTGGTTGGGGTAAATAATCATCTGCAGGCTTGCAATAAAAAACCTCTGGTTCGCCGATGATATTGAATTCGCTATCGGTGCGAATGGCAGCGAACTGCGCAGGGCGATCTAACGCAGGGTGCGTGCCAAAGGTTTCATAATCGTGAAACAAAAAGGTAGATTGTTGCTTACCGTCATTCATCATTAGGTTAAATCCGTTATTTCTGCTGTATGTCAGAGTATCAAATATCACCGTGCTAATCAGCTTTAGAGCGACAATTTGACAGGGAGTAGCAACTGATAATGTCAGATTAAAAATGAGATAAATGTCACATTTTCTTGCACTTTATTCCAGCCAGTTCATCAGGATTTCCGTAAAAAGAACTGCTATTTGAAACTCCTGAGGATTTGCTGTTGAAACGCCGTCTTATTATTGCTGCTTCTTTGTTCGTTTTTAATTTATCGTCTGGTTTTGCGGCGGAAAATATTCCCTTTTCACCCCAGCCTCCACAAATTCATGCGGGATCATGGGTCTTGATGGATTACACAACCGGTCAGATCCTCACGGCGGGTAATGAGCATCAACAACGCAATCCTGCCAGCCTGACTAAGCTGATGACTGGCTATGTCGTTGATCGTGCAATCGATAGCCATCGTATTACGCCAGACGATATTGTTACGGTGGGGCGCGATGCATGGGCGAAAGATAATCCGGTATTCGTCGGTTCTTCACTGATGTTTTTGAAAGAGGGCGATCGCGTATCGGTACGTGATTTAAGCCGTGGTTTAATTGTGGACTCTGGCAATGACGCTTGTGTTGCACTGGCTGATTATATTGCCGGTGGGCAACGGCAGTTTGTCGACATGATGAACAATTATGCTGAGAAGTTACATCTTCAGGATACGCATTTTGAAACAGTGCATGGTCTGGATGCACCCGGTCAGCACAGTTCGGCCTATGATTTAGCCGTCCTTTCTCGCGCTATCATCCACGGCGAGCCTGAGTTTTATCATATGTACAGCGAAAAAAGCCTCACCTGGAACGGTATCACCCAGCAAAACCGTAACGGATTATTGTGGGATAAGACCATGAATGTTGACGGCCTGAAAACCGGGCATACTTCCGGTGCCGGGTTTAATCTCATTGCGTCGGCGGTGGATGGTCAGCGTCGTCTCATTGCGGTGGTGATGGGGGCTGACAGCGCAAAAGGTCGCGAAGAAGAAGCCAGGAAACTGTTGCGTTGGGGGCAACAGAACTTTACTACGGTACAAATTTTACACCGGGGGAAAAAGGTTGGCACAGAACGAATCTGGTATGGCGATAAAGAAAACATCGCTCTGGGAACGGAACAAGAGTTCTGGATGGTGCTGCCAAAAGCGGAGATTCCTAATATCAAAGCAAAATACACCCTTGATGGTAAAGAACTGACCGCGCCAATTAGCGCCCATAAGCGGGTTGGGGAAATTGAACTTTATGACCGCGATAAACCGGTGGCGCACTGGCCGCTGGTCACCCTGGAATCTGTCGGAAAAGGCGGTATGTTTTCCCGGCTGAGTGATTATTTCGAGCATAAAGCCTGACCTTTCTTACGCCGCAGACTGGCAGGAGTGCGAGTCTGCTCGCATAATCAACACTCATTCCTTGTGGTTTTTATATTACAAATCATGCTGTATATAAAACCAGTATAAGTGGAGGCGTCATGAACTACGAGATTAAACAGGAAGATAAACGTACCGTTGCAGGTTTCCATCTCGTTGGCCCGTGGGAACAAACGGTAAAGCAAGGTTTTGAGCAGTTGATGATGTGGGTTGATAACAAAAATATTGTTCCGAAGGAGTGGGTGGCGGTCTATTACGATAATCCAGATGAAACACCTGCCGAAAAGTTACGTTGTGACACCGTAGTTTCGGTGGCAGATAGTTTCACACTTCCCGAAAACAGTGAGGGCGTCATCCTGACAGAAATTTCGGGTGGTCAGTATGCGGTGGCGGTAGCCCGCGTAGAGGGGGATGATTTTGCGAAACCCTGGTATCAGTTCTTTAACAGCCTCTTGCAGGACAGTGCTTACGAAATGTTACCAAAACCCTGTTTTGAGGTTTATCTGAACAATGGCGCGCAAGATGGTTATTGGGATATCGAAATGTATGTCGCGGTGCAGCCAAAACGGCGCTGATAAATGACGTCGGGTCAGAGGTTAACCTGATTGCCACGCTGTTTTTCGTTATGTAAAAGAGTAAGATCCGTCTTCAGTTTTCTGACAACCAAACCGGGAACGTCCGCTATTCCCGGTTTGCCGGACAGATTTGTTACGTAGCGTTATTGCACCTGGTTTGTCAGATTGCATTATGATCGTTTTTTCCCTCTTTCACGGAGTGCCCGCGTGCGTGCCGATAAGTCCTTAAGCCCGTTCGAAATTCGAGTCTACCGTCATTACCGCATTGTTCATGGTACTCGGGTTGCGCTGGCGTTCTTGCTCACCTTTCTCATCATTCGCCTGTTTACTATCCCGGAAAGCACCTGGCCATTGGTCACTATGGTGGTGATCATGGGACCAATTTCGTTCTGGGGTAACGTTGTCCCTCGTGCGTTTGAACGTATTGGCGGTACGGTGTTTGGCTCGATTTTAGGTCTTATTGCTCTGCGACTGGAGTTAATCTCTTTACCGCTGATGTTAGTCTGGTGCGCGGCTGCCATGTTTCTTTGTGGCTGGCTGGCACTCGGCAAGAAACCGTATCAAGGTTTATTGATTGGTGTGACGCTGGCAATTGTTGTTGGTTCCCCAACAGGTGAAATTGATACGGCATTATGGCGAAGTGGCGATGTGATCCTCGGCTCTTTACTGGCAATGTTGTTTACCGGTATCTGGCCGCAACGTGCGTTCATCCACTGGCGCATTCAACTGGCGAAAAGTCTGACCGAGTATAATCGGGTCTATCAATCTGCATTCTCACCGAACTTACTTGAACGCCCACGACTGGAAAGCCATCTGCAAAAACTCCTGACCGATGCCGTGAAAATGCGAGGGCTGATTGCACCAGCCAGCAAAGAAACCCGCATTCCAAAATCGATATATGAAGGTATCCAGACTATTAATCGTAATCTGGTTTGTATGCTGGAGCTGCAAATCAATGCCTACTGGGCCACGCGTCCCAGTCATTTTGTGTTATTGAACGCGCAAAAACTGCGTGATACACAGCACATGATGCAGCAAATAGTGCTGAGCCTTGTTCATGCGCTGTATGAAGGTAATCCGCAGCCGGTTTTTGCCAATACGGAAAAATTGAACGATGCTGTGGAAGAGTTGCGTCAGTTGCTCGATAGCCACCATGACCTGAAGGTCGTAGAAACGCCGATTTATGGTTATGTGTGGCTGAACATGGAAACGGCACATCAGCTTGAGTTGCTATCGAATCTGATTTGCCGGGCCTTGCGCAAATAATTCCTGAACTTCAGAATCATCTTGCAGCTGCTTCGATTCAGCAAGGATAAAGGGTATGATAATGAAAAGGGATAAAAGCATTGTCATCTGCGGCAGCTATGAGTAATGTTGGCCCTAACGAATAGCGGTTGCTTAAACGAATCCGACTCTCACATTATCAGGGGTATAAAAATGGAAACTACCAAGCCTTCATTCCAGGACGTACTGGAATTTGTTCGTCTGTTCCGCCGTAAGAACAAACTGCAACGTGAAATCCAGGACGTTGAGAAAAAGATCCGTGACAACCAGAAGCGTGTCCTGCTGCTGGACAACCTGAGCGATTACATTAAGCCTGGGATGAGCGTAGAAGCAATCCAGGGCATCATTGCCAGCATGAAAGGTGACTATGAAGATCGCGTTGATGATTACATCATCAAAAACGCCGAGCTCTCCAAAGAACGCCGCGATATCTCCAAAAAGCTGAAAGCTATGGGCGAAATGAAAAACGGCGAAGCGAAGTAATTTCTGCTTTATTCGATGAGGGTTGCCCGGCAACCCTCATTATTCATTGACTCTTTTCTGTGTATCACAAGTCATCATTCCCATCTGATAACCTATCAAAATTAGCGACAGCCTTCTTCTGTATGCAGCAAGGCAAAAAGCTCTGCAACTCCGATGTTATTAACCGCACAGGTCACTAACACGTTGCGCGCTCCAGCTTCCCGTAACCAGCATTTCACCAAAGATATTTGTTCCATGCTGGCTAAATCTGCTTTGGTTACTACTCCAATGACCGGGCGATTCATTGACGAGGTAAAGCCTGGCGAAAAAGGTGACCACGGTGCGTCCGCATTAAGCACAAGCGCGATAATGTCCGCTTCGCAGGCACTGACCAGCAGTGCGCTGTAAAGACTACGGTTTTCGAGGTATTCGCCTGGTGTGTCAATGGTGGCTGGTGACCAGACAATGGCCTGCGTTTTCTGATACTGAAGATCTTCTCCGCGCAGACATTGCGTGAGTGATGTTTTTCCGCACTGACTGGAGCCGATGAGCATCATACGTTGCATAACGTCAGGTCCGTGTAATGGGGCAGGCGGTAAAGTGCATCATTTCACCCAGCGTGCGGGTAACCTGATTAAGTGCATATTCGATAGCTGAAACATCGCCAGTCAGTACTACGGCACCAGTAAAACGATCAAGAAAACCAATTTCTACAGCTCCCGACTTTGTGGCGATATCGCACGCGATAATAGACGCTTCGCTGGGGGTAATCGTCAGAATGCCAATGGCGGAAACGGTATCTGGTAAACCTAATTTCTTAAACAGCTCCTTCCCTGGGTTAGCAATGACATGCGCCAGCGTAACCTGTTTACCGGGGACATATTCCTGAATCATCCGTTCAGTAGCGTGCTGAGTTGTCATTATCCCTCCACCATCTGACGCCACAAGGCTTCATGCGGACGGGCAATTACCGAGCGATAGACCAGCAATCCTTTTTCCCCCGCGCGCTCGCTGGCGACAGAGACCGCATTATTAACATCTGAAATATCGCCAGCAACCACCATGTAGCATTTACCGCCAATACCGAAGGCCATATGCACTCGAACGAGAGTGACATTCGCAGCTTTAACTGCGCAATCGGCAGCATCAATGCAGGCTGCCACACTCCAGGTTTCGACCACACCGATAGCCTGACGCTGTTCAACATGGTTCAGTCCGCTGATTGCGGGCAGAATGCTGGGATGAATATTAGGGAGGATCAGGCTGTCGACCAGCATTTCACCTGCAAGGGATGCGCCGCTGCTGATGGCCTGTTGCACCGCACCGACATCGCCACCGAGCATCAGCAGAAATTTCCCGGGACATAGCGTTTTGCTGACCAGTAACTCAACATTGGCGCTTTTCAGCATGGCATCGCCGGTTTCCATCCCTTTTGCGATACTGCTAAGTTCTAAAATACCTACCGCTTTCGACATGGTTAACCTCTCACAACCGTAATAGCGTTTTCTGTCACATCGCTGACCGTGCCATTAATACTGGCATGAATGGGAGCACCTAATGTGCCGTGTGGAATTTGGCCTACACATTGTCCACGAACGACACGATCGCCTTTTTGTACACACGCAATTGCGCTGGCACCGATATGCTGGCGTAACAATAGAGTCACTTTTTCGGGCTGAGGCACCTGTTCAGACAATGGCGCATCCTGATACCACGGGGTTAATCCCAGTCTGGTTACCAGCCGTTTTACTGGGATCAGCCGATAATTTGCCATGACATCCTCAGGATTTAAGGCACCTTCGTAGCGGAGATTTTTGGCGCGTAATTCCTGCTTAAGCAGGCGGTTTATGCGCATCGGCGAAATACCTACCGGACAGGCGACGCTGGCGCAGACGTTGCACTCCGAACAGGTGAGAGCTGTCAGTAACAGTTGTGGCGTAGCGAGCTGTTGATAGTTAACCGCACGTACTAACAAATGTGGCGACAGTTCGTGACCAATTAAATGACGCGGGCAGAGATCGGTACATAAGCGGCATTGCTCACAAACGGTTTTCGCGACGGCAAGTACGCTACGGTCATCCTGCATTTGACGTTGGATGATTGAATGAGAATTGGGTAAAACCAGCAAGCCGCCAGTGGTTTTGCTGACTGGCGTGTCGAGCGATGTGATCAAACTACCCATCATCGGACCGCCATTGATAAAACCAGGATTATCCACTGTTGCGCCGCCCGCCAGCGCCAGTACTTCGCGTAAAGATATCCCGATGGGAACGGTCACTGTGATTGGTTTAGCCACTGCACCATTAACAGTAAGCGTGCGTCGCGTCACCGGATACTGTTGTTCAACGGCTCTGGCAATATTCAGTACGGTTTGCACATTATTGACCACCACACCGACACTAACGGGTAACGCAGCGGGAGGAACGCGGCGACCTGTTGCCATCCAGATGGTCAGCACTTCGTCTCCTGCGGGGTAAACGTCGGGCAAAATATGCAGGCGGATATCCGGCGGAAGCAATGATGTGAGTGCGTTTATTGCTGGTTGATACTTCTCTTTCAGCGCGATAATTCCGCTCCTGGCTCCGGTGGCTTTCATCGCATAGTGAACACCACGAAGCAGGCGGCTGGCTTGTTGTGCCATTAACTGTTGATCCACTTTCAACATTGGTTCACATTCCGCCGCATTCACCAGGAAAGTGTCAACCCGCGCCTGTAGCTTAATATGTGTTGGAAAGCCTGCGCCACCAGCGCCCACGATGCCTGCTGCCTGTACTCGCTCGCGGATCGTCTGTTCGTCAAAGGACATTAACTCGCCGTTCATACCAACTCCTCAAGCATTTCTGCTATAGCGATGGCATCAGCCGCTCGTGGATTGGTACGCAGTGTGGCATCCGCCAGCGCAGCCCGAACCATATCTGGAATACGTGATGACCATTCTGCTTTTTTATCTTTCAGTGCATTGGCGAGAGTCGGCATTGAACAGGCTTTTTTTAGCTGTTCAATATGTTGAATGAGTGCATTCAGGCTTGCGGTGTCATTGGCATCGTCAGGGCATAAATGGCACGTTTTCGCCAGCCGGGCATAGCGTTTGGCAGCACGCGGATCGCCAGCATTAAAACGAATAACCGTCGTAAGCAGGAGCGCATTCGCCAGGCCGTGTGGCAGATGAAACTGCCCGCCGAGTTGATGGGCAATTGCATGATTTAACCCAAGCCCAGCCTGACTAAAGGCCATTCCTGCAAGCGTAGAGGCATTATGCATTTTGCCGCGAGTAGCAAGACAATCGCCTTTATTCACTGCTGTGGGCAGGTAGTGAAAAACAATTTGCACGGCTTTTTCGGCCAGTGCATCCGTGAAGTCACTGGCATGGGGAGAAACATAAGATTCAAGGGCATGGGTTAAAACATCCATTCCGGTATTGGCAGTTATCGCGGCTGGCACACTGACGACCAGCGAGGGATCGAGAACCGCTATATCCGGGTAAAGCGCATTATCGAAAAGAGGATATTTAATCCCTTTATCGGGATCGCTGATGACACAGGCGCTGGTCACTTCCGAACCGGTGCCGCTGGTGGTGGGAATAGCAACGCAGGTTTCAATCTCAATAGCACACTGGCGACTAAACCAGACAATCGCTTTTGCGGCGTCCAGTGCAGAGCCTCCGCCAAAACCGATAACCACATCCGGGCGTAAAGTCTGCATTTGTGCAATGCCTTTTACCACAGTCTGGATCGTTGGATCGGGCGTTATTTCGCTAAAAATACTGATGCGGTTGCTATCAGGCAACGACTGACACAACGTGTCAATCAATGGCGAACCAGCCAGGAAGGCGTCGCAAATAATCCAGATGTGCTTATTGGTGAAACGGCTAAGGACTTTGAGACTTCCCAAACCGCTGTATAAACGTGTCTGCAATGAAAAAGTATTCATTTCCGTTTCTCTAGCGAATGGAAAAGCCACTGGTTAACACGCAGCGTCGTGAGCGGGCAAAAGTCCGTGCTGACGTTGTCCCTTCGCCAGTCGGTGTAGCAATGGTGAAGGTCGTAAAGCCTTCGCCGCCGACGCCAATACCCGCCCAGGAGGGGCCGTTTTTGACAAAGATTGAGGTTTGCATAACGCGCGCAGCAAGGTTGAGTCGTGAGACGTTCTGCGAGTGCATAATTGCCGTGTGGTGCAAACCGTCTTCGACTTTCAGCGCCAGGGTGAGGGCGCTGTCAAAATCGTTGACTTTTACAATGGGTAGCATCGGCATCAGTTGTTCACAGGTAACCCAGTTATCATCGGCGTCAACAACGGCAATCAGTAATCGTGGCATTTTCTGCGGTAGAGGAATTCCAGCCGTTTCCAGAAGATGGCATGGGCTTTTTCCGACCAGTTTTTTGTTGGCGACGCCGTCGGGCAGACAAACGGCGCGCAATTTTTCAGTTTGCTGATGGTTAAGAAGAAATGCGCCAAAACTTTGCATCTGTTGAATTAAATACTCTGCCACTGACGCTACGACAATCAGGCTTTTTTCAGCGATACATGGCAGGTTGTAATCGAAAGAAGCGCCGTTGATGATGTCTTCGGCGGCTTTCACAATATCCGCCGTTTCATCGACGATACACGGCGGGTTACCCGCACCGGCACCAATCACTTTCTTACCACTTTTCATTCCCATCGCGACGATACCCGGACCGCCGGTAATCGCCAGAACGCTGATTTTAGGGTGCGCCATCATCTGTTCGGTGGCTGTAAAGGTCGGTTCAGTTACGGTAACGATCAGGTTATGAATGCCACTACAGCGAAACGCGATGTCTTCGATTATGGCAATGAGTTTCAGCGATACGTTTTTGGCTCCCGGATGAGGACTGAAGTAGATGCTATTGCCTGCTGCCAACATGCTGATGCTGTTATTAATGACGGTTTCCGTAGGATTGGTACTCGGCGTGACCGAGCCAATAACACCAAACGGAGAGTATTCAAATAAAACCATGCCACCATCACCGGTTAGTGCCGTGGTGGTTAAATCTTCAATTCCTGGTGTGTTATCAAGTGCCGCTTTGTTTTTTAGATACTTATCTTCTTTATTTCCCATCCCCGTTTCGCTGGCGCTTTCTTCTGCCAGTTCGGTAAGGCGGGGCGTTAATTCTTCGCGAATGGCGCTGATAATGGCGCTGCGGGTTTTAAGCGGACACTGTTGAAAGCGCAAAAAGGCCTGGTGTGCAGCGCAGACGGCCTCATCGACAGTCTGGAAAATACCATTTCTTTGTATTTGTAAGGCACTGGGCATCAGTTTTTCGTGCAGGATATTGCGGATAATCATTTCTAATTCAGTCGTATTCATTGGTTTGCTCCTGCATTAATTGCTGCCATTGCGGCTTGTGCAATATCCATATCTTGTTCAACGCTACCACCGCTGATGCCAAATCCCCCAAGCAATATCCCGTCTCGCCAGAGAGGAAAACCACCACCAAAAGTGACGACTTTGCCTTGCATATGGCTTTCAAGCCCGTAAAGTGGCGCTCCGGGTTGTACGGCGTCAGCAAGTTTGTGTGTTGCCGTTTTCATCGCCACGGCGGTCCAGGCTTTTTTCGGTGCCAGCTCACTGCTGACCAGCAGTGCATCGGGCATCCGCCAGGTAACACTTTCTGTCCCGTTGGCATCAACAATGCTGATGACAACGGGAATATGTAGTTCATCCGCGCGTATTGCCGCACTACGAATGAGCTGGTGAAGATCCTGAAAAGTGAGCGGCATCGTGCGTTCCTTCAATGCTGGAGTGTGATTGGCTTCGTGATAACGTTTTGTGATTTCCCGAATCATCAGGTTTTGATGAGCAACGTTGTCTTCCTCGCGGGCGAGGGCATACAAGCAATCGGAAAGTCGGTTGATATAGTGCAACAAAACATGGCGGACGGTGGCTTCCGTTGTCAGTTCAACCAGACGTCTTTCAGCCCGCCGGGCTACCGTGCGGGCGACATGCATACGGCTCGCGGCTTCACAACGACCAGGCAGTATGAAGCTGTGAACTGGAGGGACAGCGTTCATTGCGCTGTCGATCGCTTTTTCCAGCGCGGCAATTTCTTCTGTTCCGATGTAACGCTGCTGCGCTGACGGCTGTTCGCTTTCACTGGCGAGCTCGGCGCTAAACCAAAATATTTGTTGCTGAATAGCTTCCAGTAAGATGCGATGGCTTTCGATGGAGGTGGCGCAATAACACAGACTGAGTGTTGCGTTTAGCTCATCCAGCGTGCCATAGGCTTCGACACGTCGATGAGTTTTACTGACACGCTGTCCGGTAAATAGAGACGTACTTCCTGAATCACCTGTTCGGGTATAAACCGCCATCGTTAAAGTCCTTAGCGTGAAAGCGTATCGACAATGCCGACCACTGCCAGATCAATGGCTTCGTTGGGGCCGGAAAAAACATGTCTGGCGCTGGAGCCGCTGCTGAGGAGTACCAGTTCACCAACGCCTGCGCCGACTGAATCAACGGCAACTTCGTCGCCGGTTAACGGTGTAAGAGGCAATTCGCCGTCGGCACTGACCCGGCGAACCAACAGCAGTTTTTTCCCGATCAGAGAAGGTGATTTTTGCGTGGATACCACCGCGCCGGTGACTCGAGCCAGATGCATGGGTTACTCCTGCCTGATTAACTGAATGTTTCGGGTAATTGCCGCTTCACGCGCAAGTGCGGTCACACAACATTTCCGCTGTAGTACCAGTATCCCCGCGCATAACGGTGCTACGTCGGCATAACTTAAAAGTCGACCACGATGAAGGTGGATTGGTTGTCCTTGTTCGTCGCACCAGCTTAGCGGTAGACGGGCGAGAGTCTTCAATTCAATGGCGTTCAGTAAATGACGCTGCAACGATAATTGAAGGTGCATTCCCCATGCTAACGCCTCGTGAAGGTGGGTTACTGCTCCGCCTGACGTATCGTTCTCTGCAAGCTGTCGCAACAACGGCAGATCGACGTATCGAATTTGTAACGATGCATACTGATGAACTATCTTGTGAACGCTGGCTTCTCGCAGTTGCGAAACGGTCAGCGTGAGTGTTTTTTCCGCACGTTGTTTCAGGCGAAAAATCACTTCGTCAACAATGCGTTGCATCAGCACATGATTCATGGCAGCGCCACCAGCATGGCAAAAACGTCAGGATTATCAGCGCCTGCAGCGTTGGCTTCGTCGGTATCAATATGCATTTCAAGACGCATATCCGGTGAGACGCGAACAGCCACGTTATCGAATATCAGTCGTCGCTCATCACCTTCAATGGCGACCGCCACTTTATCGCCATGCGTAACGCCATAAATCAGGGCATCAAGCGGAGACATATGGATATGCCGTTGCGCGACAATTACGCCAGAAGCGATTTCCAGTTCGGCAAACGGACTTATCAGCCGAATCCCAGGTGTGCCGCTGAGATCGCCTGACATGCGTAGCGGAGCGGTGATCCCCAACGTTCTGGCATCTGTCCGGGAAATTTCCACCTGGCTTGCGTTGCGTAGCGGTCCCAACAAGCGAACGTTGTGCAATTTGCCTTTTGGTCCCACCAGCGTAACAACTTGTTCAGCAGCGAATTGACCTGGTTGCAATAACGGTTTTTTCTCGCTGATCGGTTGTTCAGGAAAAAGGCGCACATAATCCGCAGTCGAAAGGTGAATATGACGACTGGAGACGCCCAGAGGGATAGGGCGCTCGCGCATCTCATCCAGAACCTGGCTCACTGTTTCTTGCAAGGTTTGTTTGTCCATTGTTACTCCTCTCGCTTATCGGAGTGGAGACAAAGTGAACGTGGCTCACCTTTTTGCCGTTGACACGCCGGATCAAGACACAAATTACAACTGATACTCTCTAGGGTGACTGTGGCTGCTGGTGTTTCGCTAGCTTCAACCCTTACATTCAATGCTTCTGTTGTGCGGGACAGTATTCCCTCTCCTGGACGGGCAATTGCTTTGTGCGCGACAAGGCCATTTCGCTGCCCGGCGAAGCTGGCACCCGTCTCGATCGCTGCATTAACCGAGGCGACGTCACCGGTGATTTTAATGAGCGTCCAGCCTGAGCCATTGGTCTTCTCAAGACCAACCAGCGTGATGGACGCGGCTTTTGCCATAACATCCGCGCAACTGATGGCGAGTGCCAGACCACTGACTTCAAGTAATCCCAGTGATTGCTTCACGCTGTGCTCCTTAGCGAATTGGGTTATGCAGATTTTGGTAAAATGGCCTCAACATCGCTGTGCGGCCGTGGGATGACATGGCAGGATTTCACTTCGCCAACGGCGCTTGCGGCGGCGCTCCCCGCGTCAACGGCGGCTTTTACTGCGCCAACATCGCCGCGCACCATCACCGTAATCAGACCTGAACCAATCTTTTCATAGCCGACCAGTTGTACGTTGGCGGATTTAACCATGGCGTCTGCGGCTTCAATCGCGCCGACTAACCCTTTTGTTTCAACCAGTCCCAGTGCGTTATTCATACGGTGTTTCTCCTGTGGATTATGAGTGGTATTCCTTGAAGGGAATCCCTTTGACCAGCCGGGCTGCGTTATTGCCGGTGCTGCGCCGGGCATGGTTATCTTGTTGATGCATCAGCGTAAACAGTGGCTCTGATGCCGGTAAGTTTTTGTAATGCACAATCAGTTTTTCCTGGTCACAGGCTATGCCAACCAACAGGGGAGACTGACGAGCAGCCTGCCAGGCGCTATCGATGATTTCACCTGATGGAATGTGTTGAATGCGAAAGGGAATACCTTCCTCTTCAATGCCAAGAAGAACCTCATTCCATTTATTGATACAGTCACCGATTTCAGTGACGACAATGGTTGGTGCTCGCTCTTTACTTTCCATGAACCGACGCCTTGTGCCAGGAGATGAGTAGCCCGGTAGCCACCGCATTGCGCGGGCCTTCTCTACCACGGATATTCCCGCGCCCTGCGACCAGTCGATAATGTGCCAACGCATCGGTGACTAACTGCGGGACTTCGAAATCCAGTGAAGAGCCGCCCACCAGAACGACGAACGGAATGTTGCGAATATTTCCACCAGGACTCACCTGACGTAGTGCGCGCAGGGCGTTCGTTACGAAGACCCGCTCTTTTGCACTGCGACGAATGGTTCGCACTTTTTCCAGCGTTATATCACCGGGAATGGGCACCAGTTCGTCGGGTTTCACCACACAAACGCGGGCAAATACCTGAGGGGATAGTGGGGTAGGGAAGAACTGAACGCTGCCGTCTTCATGGCGTAAGTGGAACAGGCTTTCTACTTTTGCCAGTGGGTGTTTTTTGATCTCTTCTGCCAGATAGCGATCATTTAAGCCCAGTTCTCTGGCAATAATCATCGTCACCATGTCGCCCGCTCCCGCAAGGTGAGTGGCAATCATTTCCCCTTTTTGATTGATGATGGAGGCATCGGTAGAACCTGCGCCTAAGTCCAGAATTGCCAGGGGACGTGTAGTTCCTGGGGTAGTTAACGCTCCCTGAATGGCTGCCTCTGCTTCTGCGCCTCCGACCTGAACATCAACATGCAGTTTTTGCTTAATTTCACTGGCGATCATCGCCATTTGCAGACGGTCGGATTTCACCATTGACGCTATACCAACAGCCTGTTCCAGTGAAAATTCGCCTGCCAGACCACCGGTAACGCTGACGGGAACTGAGGTATCTATCGCCAATAAATCCTGAATAAAAATTTCGTTGCTGGGTTTATTGGTCAGCTCCGCCATGGTCTGGCGAACATTTTCCAGCATCCCGCCGATGTTGGTGCCCGGTTCGCCCGTCACATTTTCCAGTTTTGGGCATTCACCGACTGCTTTCATTATTGCATCGGCACCAGCGGCAACATCAACCCGAGTTGTGCGCCCGGCAGAAAGAAACTCGATATTTCCGGCGGGTATCGAACGGGCTTTAACGTCGCCAGAAGGCGTTTTCACGACCACAGCTGAACGGTTGCCGATTAGCGCCCGTGCGACAGGAACGATATTTTTAGTCTCTTCAGCATTGAGGGCGAAAACGGTGGCAATCCCATATGGGTTAGAAAGGGTTTCGATAACTTTCCCGGGAACAGCGACTTCAATAGCAGCTAACATGCCGAGCGGAATACGATCGATGTAGAGGACTTCATCAACAATGGGTAAAGGGTTTTCCAGTCGGTTACTGACCAGCACGCCATCGTCGCGTTGCAGAATAACGCCTGTCAGTTGATATCCGGCACGCACGGAGGCATTTATCATGGTTGCGATATCGGCAAAATCAAAAGCCGATGACACGACCAGAATGTACGGTGTGTCCGCCGGGCGTGTTAACAACTCTTGCGGAGTGATGGTGAGTCCTACACCCAGCCCCACTCCGCCTGGAGTTTTCGGGTTGTGACCGATCATGGTTGATTCAGTGATAATGGTTTCCGTAATGGTTTCCATCGCCACATCGCCAATGACCGGGGTTGCTTCGTTGATACGAATAAGCGAAATATCGCTAACATTGATGCCGACTTTTTTCGTTGCCTGCGCGAGTGCCTCCTGAATGCCATGTACGTTACGCAACGTACCTTTGATTCCGGTGGTTTCTGCCAGGGCGCTGCTCACGAACGACAATTCGCCAGACGCACTGAGCGTTGCCAGCGCAACCTCTGTGGATGAGTTGCCGATATCAATGCCTGCTATATATCGCATAGTTCGCCCTTAATCGTCGCCTTTCAGTTTTTTACGCTCGACATAGAGTTCCGCAGCTTCACGGACAAAAGCGGCACAAATTCTGGCCTGATAACAACGCTCAAGATCGTCGGCAATGGCAATGAGTTCTTGCTTAGTCGAACGATAAGGGCGTAACGCATTGTAGATTTCGAGGATGCGATCATCCGGCACTGAGGTAAGCTCGGCGGCGCGTTCAAAATTCATCGCCAGGCGATCGCGTCCAGCATCTCTGGCAATTGCGGCCTGAATGCGCAACGTTTCCGGGGTTATGCGCATGTCCTGGGCGGTGACTTTATCGCTGAGTACATTTTCCAGGGTGAAATCGTCGAGCGTTTTATTCGTCGCCGTTTTGACCCATTCTGGATGTTTATTTGCCAGCGGGTAATCACTCACTTTTGCGTTCAGTGTTGATGAGTGGGATGGCGCAGAGACAGGAGCTGTATCCTGGAGACTGTTCATTCGGCTCAACACGTCCCTGACCATCGACTCAATTGCATCGGTATTCATGAAGGTTTCCTTTGTTAAAACGTCACGCGCAGTTCTTGCGGTTTTTTGCCAGTGACCACGTACTTAGTCTCTTTGATATGTAAGATGGCGGACTTGGCCTGGTATTTCGGCCGCGCCATTTGATCGTTGAGGGTCGGAACAGGTTGTGGAGACTCGCGCTTCGCATAACGCGCGGCGTTTTTGCCAATCTGGCGATAAGTTTCCAGCGTCAACAAAGGTGCTTGCGGGAAAAGTTCCAGGTTAGACAAAGGGGGAAGCCCCTGCTGGTGGATAACTGTGGTGCCTTTTGACTGAATACCAATAGCAATGCCGGAACCGCTAAGACGATCGCCTTCAACCGCCACGAAGGCAACATCAGACGATTTAAAGCAGCGAATCACACGGGCTTTAACACCTTCTTCTTCGATACCGGCAATCACTTCGCGCAATATGTTTTTATGCGGAATGCCGATGATATTGACGGTTTGCGCCAGGCCAAACGCCGGGCCTACAGCGATAATAACTTCATCTTGCTGAGTGCCTTGTTGGGCTTCGCCAATTTCGGTCAGAAAACTTTCGCTATCCGGTGCGGAAGAGACCGGTGCGCGAAATGAAACGGACTTATCGCTGGTTTGCATTTCTGCCAGCACGTCTTCGATTATCTGACGTAGTAATTTTTCGTTAATTTCCATTTCTCACCCTTAGTCAATATCGTTGGGATCAAGTGCACCGGGAATATTTTTGATCTCTTCCCAGCGTTCCCCTTGCAGGCGATAACCTGTAGCCGGTCCGGCGTAATCATTGACGTCATTGACCGCAGAGCGCACTTGTCCGTCATCGACGATAATGGCGGAGGTATGGAGATAGTCGCCGGTCAGTTTTGCTTTTTGCATGTTGAGCATGTCCTGGGCGACATCGGTAAAACCGGCTTGCGCCAGGGCTTTCACCACTTCCAGGCTGTTACGGTTTTTATTGATAATTTCCTGGGCGAACTTGATGTCTTCCACGATGTTGCGCTCTGGCATATCTTTCGAACCGTGGGCATAGGTTGCCGCTTCGACCTCTTCATCGGTGATAGGGGGTAATCCCATACCGGCAAAAACAGCCTGTAAAGCGCGTGCGGCTTTATTGCGGATAGCGATAACATCTTCTTCGCGCACTGGTCGCAGGCCACCATCAACCTTGAGGTCACGTTGAATGACGTTGTAATCATCGAAGTCTTCGGCATCTTCGTTTGAACCAGCAAACATGTTGTCGTAGTTCGGCACAGCGGAAAAACCGGAAGAGATAAAGTCGGTGCCTGGCAGAAACTGCATCAGAAAACGTGCGGTACGGCGCATATCTGAGTGGGTAAAGGTCTGGTCATTACTGGAGGCGCATTCCAGATCCAGTGATGAACAAATTAAGTTTTCCGCCAGCACTGCGCGGATGCCTGACGGCACTGCCGATGGAACGCCGATGCAGCTTACGGAACCGTTCTGTAGACCCTGAACACCTGCGGCTTTGGTGATGTAAATGCAACGAGCCTCAAGGTAAAGCATTGATTTACCTTCCGCATAGCCCATCTGCACTTCAGAGCCGGAGCCGGAAGTAAAGCGCATTTTTAAGCCGCGAGAAGCATAAGATGACGCGAGAAATCCTTTTGACCACGGTGTATCGTCGCCGTCGGTGAAAACAGGTTCCGTGCCGTAGACAGAAATCGTTTCGGCGTAGCAGGTATGGCCTAACATACCGAGTTTCAGTTCGGTGGCTTCCTCCAGTGAACACTGGGTCAACACGCCCGGGCGTCCTACCTGTGAACCGACCAAAAGAGCGATGGCGTTGAACGGTGCATAGCGAGCAACGGCAACGGTGGTTTCCTGTTCGTCAAATCCGCGCCATGCGCCTTCAGCCGCGTCGGCAGCAATTTGTACCGGATTGTCTTTGATGTTGGTGACGTGAGCCTGTTGCGATGGTGTTCGACGAGCGCGCATTTTCTGCATCGCCATCATCATCTCTACCACGTTCATCTGTGAAACCACTTCGACGATTTTGGCGGGCGTCATCGCAGTGGTCAGGGGAACAATATCGCTACGTTTGACATTTGGATCGCACAACATATTGGCAAGTTTAACCGAATCCATTGCGATGACTTCTTCGGCGCGCGCGAGATTGATACCGTAGCGGGCGATAAAATGGTCGATCAGGTCAAACTGGCTGGCAGGTTTCCCATCCAGTTCGGTGACGACGCCGTTAACAATTTTGATTGACGGTTTAGGATCGTTCGGGCTTTCCATCGCAATGAAGCCTTCTTCAATCCACTCTTTAACGAAACCGTCCTGGTTGACCGGGCGTTTTGCCAGTGCTTCAAATCTTTTCGATCTCATGAATCTGCCTCAGGGAATTCAGATGTAGGAAGGGCGATCGTTTTTCGGTGTATCGCCGAGAGTCGAAAGTACGGTTTTACCGATTTCGCGTGCGGAGATGACCGCCTGACGGACTGCGCCGGAGTCTCCTGAGATAATCAGGATGACCTCATTGCTAAAGCTGGTGCCATGAGCCGGGGAGCTGTATGCCACGACATCCACATTGGCGGACTTCAGGGCGGTATCGGCCATCAGAACACCCACAGCGGCAGGAGCGCCGACAATAACGCCGCAAGCGCGACCCAGTGGTGCGCCAAACGCTTTTTCCAGTGCATAGCTGGCGCGGGCGGTATATTGCAGTTCCAGATGTCCGGCTTCGTTGGCATAGACATCACCAAAGGTTCTGTCGAGTTCTTTTAGAGCAACTTCAATACCGCGTTTCACGTCGGAAACATCGTTGCCACCTAAAAGGATTAACGAGCCGTGTCCGGCACCGCCTTTAGTATCGCGAGGAAGTTCAATGCTAATAACTTCGGTGTTGGTGGCTTTTACGGCTTCATCAGCGGCCATAATGTGTGGCCCTGCACCAATACGTGCGCCCAGAATGCCAATGGAGCGATAGCGTTTTTCAAGTTTCATCGCGTCCAATAGGGCGCTATCAACGTTTGCAATGACCAGACCTACAGTGTCGCCAATAGCGGTGCCAACAAATTCCGTTAACGTGCAGCTTTTTTCTGCCATAGCCGTCTCTCGTGTTTGATGATTGGTTTCCGGGAGAACCTCATGCTTCGGTGTCGCTACGCGTGCGATGACCTGCGCCATGATCTGTTCGACCAGTTCACTGCTGCTCATGGGTTAATTCCCTTTGGTAAGATTTTTTCGACATCGGTATGTGGGCGGGGGATAACGTGTACGGCTTTCACTTCGCCGACATTACGCGCAGCGACGGCACCTGCATCTGTTGCCGCTTTAACCGCCCCGACATCACCACGAACGATGACGGTCACCAGCCCGGAACCAATTTTTTCGTAGCCGACCAGCAATACATTTGCCGACTTCACCATGGCGTCTGCGGCCTCTATGGCGGCAGTTAATCCTTTGGTTTCTACCATTCCTAACGCTTCTTGTTGCATAAAGACCTCGCCTGGATTTTTTGACGATATGACTATAAAAAAAAGCGAGGAAAAAGAATGGCTGACTTAATCGCTAATGAGAAAAATTAATAGAGGGCAAATATTATAAAATTGCTTTCAGAGATTATATGTTATTCATTTATTGGTTGTTTTTGACGTGGTTTAATGTGAATTAATTGCATTGGGGACGGTGTTTTAATTTGAAATAATACTTCGTCGAGTTTGGTTTTCTGAAATTAACTGTGATATTTGTTTAAATTTTATTATGCAGGCATGGCAATTTTTTATTGTATCAGATTGGCGATATATATAACGCCAATAGTGATGATTGCTGTAGTGAATGCTATAGCAATGACAATAATTTGCTATAGCAACACTATTTTTCCACGAATCTGACATGCATGTTGGCAATATTTTTTCCCGCGCAATTTTTATAGTTGCGTTCGATATACACAACAATCAGCGCATTGTTGGCTGATAAAGAAAAAACTCTGTGAAAAAGGTGTCAGTATGAATGATTCACTCAAGGCGCAATGCGTTGCCGAGTTTTTGGGCACCGGACTGTTCCTCTTTTTTGGCATTGGTTGTTTGTGTGCCCTAAAACTTGCCGGTGCAAGCCTGGGACTGTGGGAAATTTGTATTATTTGGGGGTTAGGTATTTCACTTGCTGTTTACCTTACGGCAGGCATTTCCGGTGCTCATCTTAACCCGGCGGTTACTATTGCTCTGTGGTTGTTTGCCGCTTTTCCTGGTCGTAAAGTGCTGCCATTTTGTGTGGCGCAATTAGCGGGAGCCTTTGGTGGCGCAGTTCTGGCATATTTTTTATACAGCAATTTGTTTGCCGATTTTGAATCTGCTCACAATATGGTTCGTGGTAGTGCAGAAAGTTTACAACTCGCCAGTATCTTCAGTACTTACCCGGCAGCAGCGATAAATGTATGGCAGGCTGCCTTGGTTGAGGTGGTCATAACGTCCATGTTAATGGGGTTGATTATGGCGTTGACCGATGACGGCAATGGCGTATCCAAAGGGCCGCTTGCGCCTTTACTTATTGGTATTCTGGTTGCTGTTATTGGTGCTTCTACCGGACCATTAACCGGTTTTGCCATGAATCCAGCGCGTGATTTTGGACCAAAAATTTTCACCTGGCTTGCTGGTTGGGGAGAAATTGCGATGACTGGCGGACGTAATATTCCTTATTTCATTGTACCCATTATTGCTCCGGTCATTGGAGCCTGTGCTGGCGCGGCGATTTATCGCTTTCTTATTGCACAAAATTTACCTGTCAATAGTGTTACGCCTAAAGAGAACAGCGAATAGTGAAATAGCCTGGCAGTTATAAACGTTTATTTTTTTAGTGTTTGTGATCTGCTTTCCGAACTTATTAAAAAGTCTCCCGCTTCATGGAGGCTTTTGTTATTGTCCGTTTTGCTTCTCGTCAGTAAATCATTAAGGATGATGTGAAGATTAAATGTAAAACAATTGTTTTACCATAACAATAAATTAACTGGGAGGTTTTATCATGATTTCTGCGGCGACACTTAATTCAGAACTCATTAATAAAATCGCACAGGATTTTGCGCAGGCGACTAGTCTTGCGGTTGTCGTGGTCAATATCCACGGTGATGAAATCTCCGAGCTGTTTAACTTCACTCCATTTTGTCAGATGATGCGCCAACACCCTCAGCTTAGCACTCGCTGTCGCATGAGCGATCGTTGTGGTGGTCTGGAAGCCTCTAAATCAGATCAGCCTTGTATTTACCGCTGTCATGCAGGGTTAACTGATTTCTCTATTCCTCTGGTGATTGCCGGGCATTTAGTCGGCTTTGTGTTGTGTGGACAAGTTCGCCTGCGTAATGATGATGTTGATTTGATCAATATTCTTAATGTCGATGATTGTTGGCAAGCCGACCCAGAACTACTTAATGAATTTCGCAAAGTTCCTGAGATGGATTACTCGAGAGTTATGGCCTCTGCTGATTTATTGAAGTTGATTGTGGAAAATTGCCTCAAAAAGCAACTCAATTTTGTCGTTATTAAAGAGAATAAACCTCATTCGGGTTCAGTTCGTCAGACCCGTGCGCCTAATCCCCATGATAATAAAATGAAAAAAGCATTGCGCTATATCGATGCACATTTGTCAGACGATTTGCGTCTGGAAGATGTTGCCTCGCATGTTTATCTAAGCCCTTATTATTTCAGTAAGTTGTTTAAGAAATATCATGGGATTGGTTTTAATGCGTGGGTAAACCAACAACGAATGGCCAGCGCGCGTGAGTTGCTGTGCCATAGTGACTGGAGTATCGCCAGTATCGCGCGTAATTTAGGCTTCTCACAAACCAGTTATTTCTGCAAAGTTTTTCGCCAGACGTATCAGGTGACTCCGCAGGTATATCGTCAGCAAATTAGTGAAAATGTAGCAGCGGAAACAGCATAAAATTAATGTGGAAAATGAGGGATGATTAAATAGACGCAGGCAATATTAATTAACGTTATTTACGTGTTATGGGATAAGTGAGATCAGCTCATAACATACGCTGACAGGTTCGGCACATTTGTGCCTGGGAAGAGGGTGAAAATCCCTCGCAGCCCCCGCTGCTGTAATGCTGACAACCCCGAAAATACCACTGATCGCGAGATTGGGAAGGCCGGGGAAGGATGATGCGAAGCCAGAAGACCAGCCTGTCAGTCAATACCAACAACTTCGGTGGGAAGTGGGTTGTCCGGAAGCGCCCGGTTGAGTATTGGCGCGTCTTTATACCCCTACCACCCTGAGAGGATCAGGGTATGGCGGCATCATTTAGTTCCTTCATTGTAGTGCCGACAGGCACCTGGGCTGCTCTCAATGCGCGGCAATCGTTTTTCATGGTATATCAGCCTGACCGTCATTACAGGAAACGAAGCGGAGGACGGGGGATATGAAAACGATAAAACCCGAATCGATAGCCCTTTTTTGCCTCTCCTCTGGCGATATTAATCTGGCGAAATATCTGGCTGAAATATTGCCAATGACCTGTTTTGTTGGTGAGGACTGGCAGCAAGGTTTCTTGCCTTTTAAAGGTGGGGCTGTTCAATCGTTATCAGACGCGTATACCGATTATTCAGTGCTGTTATTGATTGCTGAAAACAGGGTCTCCATACCAGAAAATTTCTCTCATCCTGATGGCGCGACGGTAATCGTAATCACACGGCATAATGCCCGTTTGCTGGCTGGTTCGGCTGGTGGTGCAGTAGCATTAATCCATTATCTGAATGAAATATGTCAACGCAGTGAAAATATTGTCAATGACGCATTCTGCCAGAAGTTTACACAGGGAAATCGGACTATTTCACAACACCGCCTTCGTTCGTAATGGATTGAGAACGCTGGATTTTTATTTTCATTACGCGCAGTATTAATTGCGGAAATGTTATTACGATCAGCAACGATGGTTCTGGTCAATGAATACCATCATACAATTGAACCAGGAGTCCGTATGATGATTTTGGTGACAGGTGGTGCACGGAGCGGGAAGAGTCGGCACGCCGAGGCGCTTATTGGGGATACTCCACAGGTTCTGTATATCGCCACTTCGCAAATCCTTGATGATGAGATGGCGGCACGGATTGAGCATCATCGGCAGGGGCGTCCGGCGCATTGGCACACGGTGGAACGCTGGCAGCAGCTTGATGAGTTAATTAATGCAGACATTAATCCGCAGAACGCTGTGTTGCTGGAATGCATTACGACAATGGTGACTAATCTGTTGTTTGATTATGGCGGCGATAAAGATCCTGAAGGATGGGATTATGTGGCGATGGAGCAAGCGATAAATGGCGAGATTCAGTTGTTGATTGCTGCCTGTCAACGTTGTCCTGCAAAGGTCGTATTAGTGACCAATGAAGTGGGAATGGGTATTGTGCCGGAGAATCGTCTGGCGCGACATTTTCGTGATATTGCCGGGCGAGTGAACCAGCAACTGGCCGCTGCGGCAGATGAAGTATGGCTGGTGGTTTCGGGTATTGGAGTAAAAATCAAATGAGTAAATTATTTTGGGCGATGCTCTCTTTCATTACGCGTCTGCCTGTACCGCGTCGTTGGTCCCAGGGGCTGGATTTCGAACATTATTCTCGCGGTATCATTACTTTTCCCTTAATTGGGTTATTGCTTGGTGCGATTAGTGGGCTGGTCTTCATGGTGTTGCAGGTATGGTGTGGTGTACCACTGGCGGCACTATTTAGCGTGCTGGTTCTGGCGCTGATGACAGGGGGATTCCACCTGGACGGTCTGGCAGATACCTGTGATGGTGTATTTTCTGCACGTAGCCGAGATCGTATGTTGGAAATCATGCGTGATAGCCGTTTAGGCACCCACGGCGGTCTGGCATTGATTTTTGTTGTGCTGGGAAAGATTTTGATTTTGAGCGAACTGGCTCTGCGTGGTGAGCCTATCCTGGCATCGCTGGCTGCAGCATGTGCTGTCAGCCGTGGTACTGCCGCATTATTGATGTATCGTCATCGTTATGCTCGGGAAGAAGGGCTTGGCAATGTGTTCATTGGCAAAATTGATGGGCGACAAACCTGTGTAACCCTCTGTTTAGCCGTAATTTTTGCTGCTGTATTACTGCCTGGTATGCATGGTGTGGCTGCTATGGTGGTGACGATGGTGGCAATTTTCGTCCTCGGTCAGCTTCTCAAACGTACTCTGGGCGGGCAAACCGGCGATACGCTGGGAGCTGCCATAGAGCTTGGAGAACTGGTCTTTCTGCTGGCGCTGCTATAAAGAGACGCAACATGCAAACACTTGCCGATTTACTGAATACGATCCCGGCTATCGATCATGCTGCTATGTCGCGTGCACAACGGCATATTGACGGGTTACTCAAACCCGTCGGTAGTCTGGGGAGGCTGGAGGCGCTTGCCGTACAACTGGCAGGAATGCCGGGGCTGAATGGTGTTCCTCATGTGGGTAAAAAAGCGGTAGTGGTTATGTGTGCCGATCACGGCGTCTGGGATGAGGGTGTCACTATTTCCCCGAAAGCGGTGACAGCCATTCAGGCTGAAAATATGACACGCGGAACAACCGGCGTGTGTGTTCTGGCAGCACAGGCGGGGGCTAAAGTTCATGTGATTGATGTAGGGATAGATACTGCGGAGCCAATACCCGGACTTATCAGCATGCGTGTCGCTCGAGGTAGCGGCAATATAGCTTCAGGTTCTGCAATGAGCCGCTGTCAGGTTGAAGAGTTGCTTCTGGAAGTCATTCGTTATACGCGTGAACTGGCGAAAAATGGCGTCACGTTGTTTGGCGTGGGTGAGCTGGGAATGGCAAACACGACGCCGGCTGCGGCGATAGTCAGCACAATTACTGGACGCGATCCCGAAGAAGTGGTTGGTATTGGCGCAAATCTGCCGACAGATAAACTGGCAAACAAAGTTGATGTTGTTCGTCGGGCAATTACGTTGAATCAACCGAATCCGCTGGATGGTGTTGATGTACTGGCAAAAGTTGGTGGATTTGATTTGGTCGGAATGGCTGGCGTGATCTCAGGAGCCGCTTCCTGCGGTTTACCCGTGTTGCTGGATGGTTTTCTTTCTTATGCCGCCGCGCTTGCTGCGTGTCAGATGTCGCCTGCAATCAAACCGTATCTTATTCCTTCCCATTTGTCGGCAGAAAAAGGGGCGCGTATTGCGTTGGCACATTTGGAGCTGGAGCCGTATATCAATATGGAAATGCGTTTAGGTGAGGGGAGTGGTGCGGCGCTGGCGATACCCATCATCGAAGCTGCTTGCGCGATATACAACAACATGGGCGAACTTGCTGCCAGCAACATTATTCTACCGGGGAATACAACTTCTGAATTGAGCAGTAAAAAACGAAAAGTCTGATAAAAGCTATACTTATCGGATGGCTTTCGCGACTTAGGAAAGGGATATGATGCGTCGTGTAAATATTCTTTGTTCATTTGCTCTGCTTTTTGCCAGTCATAATAGCCTGGCGGTAACTTATCCATTACCCCCAGAGGGGAGTCGTTTAGTGGGGCAGCAACTTACAGTAACGGTTCCCGATCACAATACCCAGCCGCTGGAAACTTTTGCCGCGCAGTACGGACAAGGGCTGAGTAATATGCTGGAAGCGAATCCGGGGGCTGATGTTTTCTTGCCGAAGTCTGGTTCGCAGCTCACCATTCCGCAGCAACTGATTTTACCCGCCACTGTGCGAAAAGGAATTGTGGTTAATGTCGCCGAGATGCGTCTGTATTACTACCCACCAGACAGTAATACTGTGGAAGTGTTTCCTATTGGTATTGGTCAGGCTGGACGAGAAACCCCGCGTAATTGGGTGACAGCCGTTGAGCGTAAACAAGAAGCACCAACCTGGACGCCAACCCCTAACACTCGTCGTGAATATGCAAAGCGTGGGGAGAGTCTGCCTGCATTTGTCCCAGCCGGATCCGATAACCCTATGGGGCTGTACGCGATTTATATCGGCAGGTTATATGCCATTCACGGTACTAATGCCAATTTTGGGATTGGCCTACGGGTAAGTCAGGGCTGTATTCGTCTGCGCAATGACGATATCAAATATCTGTTTGATAATGTTCCGGTAGGGACGCGCGTGCAACTTATTGATCAGCCAGTGAAATACACAACGGAGCCGGATGGTTCAAAGTGGCTGGAAGTTCATGAGCCGCTGTCGCGCAATCGTGCAGAATATGAGTCCGACCGAAAAGTGCCATTGCCGGTGACGCCTTCCTTGCGGGCGTTTATCAACGGGCAAGAAGTTGATGTGAATCGCGCGAATGCTGCGTTGCAACGTCGATCGGGAATGCCAGTACAAATTAACTCTGGCTCAAAGCAGATGTTTTAAAATAGCTGTTGTATAAAAAGCAAAAAGCCTGCTCTAAAGCAGGCTTTTTTGAATTTGGCTCCTCTGACTGGACTCGAACCAGTGACATACGGATTAACAGTCCGCCGTTCTACCGACTGAACTACAGAGGAATCGTGAGAACGGGGCGCATATTAATGGCAGTACATGGCGATGTCAAAGGGGGAAATGCATTTTTTTGTTCGTTTGCTGCCAATTTCAACAAAATGATGAACTTTCAATCTTTTTAATCATGTTCCATCGTGGTGCATGACATCCTTTCATGGGGCAGGGAATGCTTCTCCTGGCTTAAAGAGCCAATGACGAAACAATCATAATCTCTTATTTGACGGGCGATTAGCTTTCGTATCACCGCCAAAACGAAACTGGCAAGTATCTTGCAATCTGGTTGTTAGTAATGTCGGCACTCGGGCTGACGCTTAAAAAAACCGGAGGCACCATGAACTTTAGACGCCTGAAATACTTCGTCAAAATTGTAGATATTGGTAGCCTGACTCAGGCTGCTGAAGTATTGCATATAGCACAGCCTGCGCTCAGTCAGCAGGTTGCCACGCTGGAAGGTGAGCTAAATCAGCAACTTTTGATTCGCACAAAACGTGGCGTTACGCCGACAGACGCCGGAAAAATTCTCTATACCCATGCGCGGGCAATTTTACGTCAGTGTGAACAGGCCCAACTGGCGGTGCATAATGTAGGTCAGACATTGTCAGGTCAAGTCTCGATTGGCTTTGCGCCAGGAACCGCAGCGTCATCTATCACCATGCCTTTATTACAGGCGGTACGCACTGAATTTCCGGAGGTCGTTATCTATCTCCATGAAAATAGCGGTGCTGTGCTTAACGAAAAACTTATAAACAACCAGCTTGATATGGCGGTGGTTTATGAGCATTCCCCTGTGTCTGGTGTATCCAGTCAGACTTTGTTAAAAGAGGATCTGTATCTTGTCGGAACTCAGGATTGCCCAGGGCAAAGCGTTGATGTTAATGCGATAGCGCAAATGAACCTCTTCCTTCCCAGCGATTACAGTGTAGTAAGACTTCGTGTTGATGAAGCTTTTTCCCTGCGCCGGCTTACAGCGAAAGTCATCGGTGAAATTGAGTCTATCGCTACGCTTACCGCTGCGATTGCCAGCGGTATGGGCGTTGCAGTATTACCTGAATCGGCCGCACGTTCGTTATGTGCCGCAGTTAACGGTTGGATGTCACGTATTACCACGCCTTCAATGAATCTCTCGTTGTCATTAAACTTACCCGCCAGATCAGTTTTATCGCCACAGGCGCAGGCAGTGAAAGAGCTATTATTGTCAGTGATTAGTTCTCCAGCCATGGAAAAAAGACAATGGCAATTGGTGAGCTAAACGTTATACCTGGATGGAATAAGATGCGGGTTTTTATTATTTGTTATGCCGGGCATTAGACTCTAACAATAATGGATGTCTGATATGCCCGGAGTTTACCGTGAATTTCCAACAACTAAAGATAATCCGCGAAGCTGCCCGTCAGGATTACAATCTGACAGAGGTTGCGAATATGCTCTTTACCTCACAGTCAGGTGTCAGCCGTCATATTCGAGAGCTGGAGGATGAACTTGGTATCGAAATATTCGTTCGTCGTGGCAAGCGGCTGCTTGGCATGACTGAACCGGGCAAAGCATTACTGGTCATTGCAGAACGTATTCTGAATGAAGCCAGTAATGTTCGACGGCTTGCAGACCTGTTTACCAACGACACATCTGGCGTACTCACTATTGCAACGACGCATACTCAGGCTCGTTACAGCTTGCCTGGGGTCATTAAAGCCTTTCGCGAACTTTTCCCCGAAGTGCGACTCGAGCTTATCCAGGGGACGCCGCAGGAAATTGCGACTCTGCTACAAAACGGCGGAGCTGATATTGGTATAGCCAGTGAGCGTTTGAGTAATGATCCCCAACTCGTCGCTTTCCCGTGGTTTCGTTGGCACCATAGTTTGCTCGTTCCTGTCGATCATCCCTTAACACAAATTACGCCATTGACGCTGGAATCAATAGCGAAGTGGCCGTTGATCACTTACCGACAGGGAATTACGGGGCGCTCACGTATTGATGGCGCCTTTGTCCGCAAAGGTTTGCTGGCAGATATTGTATTAAGTGCGCAGGATTCTGATGTCATCAAAACCTATGTCGCCCTCGGTTTGGGGATAGGATTAGTTGCCGAACAATCCAGCGGTGAGCAAGAGGAAGAGAATTTAATTCGTCTGGATACGCGGCATCTTTTCGATGCTAATACTGTCTGGTTGGGACTCAAGCGAGGACAACTTCAGCGTAACTATGTCTGGCGTTTTCTGGAATTGTGCAATGCTGGATTGTCGGTTGAGGATATTAAGCGGCAGGTGATGGAAAATAGTGAAGAGGAAATTGATTATCAGATATAGCAAAAAGCCCGCTATCAAAGCGGGCTTTTCAAAATTTGGCTCCTCTGACTGGACTCGAACCAGTGACATACGGATTAACAGTCCGCCGTTCTACCGACTGAACTACAGAGGAATCGCTGTTGAGGCACATCTTAACGGCGAAAAATCATTTGTCAAACCTGTTTTTTAAATTCATCAACCGTTTGCCGTTTCTATCAACAGTTTGTTGCATTTGCAGACAATTTGTCGGCGAAAATCTTTGCAGCTTTTCTGATTCTCCCTCATTATTTGAAATGTGGTTTCACTTTCTGCAATTAAGGTCGGCTTTGAATATCCCCTCAGCTTTACGCCAGGTTGTTCGCCACACTCGCTGGCACTCAAAACGTAAGAGTTACAACGTGTTGTTCTGGCGCGAAATAACTCCGCTTGCTGTTCCTATCTTTATGGAGAATGCCTGTGTCCTGTTGATGGGCGTGCTGAGCACTTTTCTGGTCAGTTGGCTGGGAAAAGATGCAATGGCGGGCGTTGGGTTGGCGGACAGCTTCAACATGGTCATTATGGCCTTTTTCGCAGCTATCGATCTTGGTACTACTGTCGTTGTGGCATTTAGTCTCGGTAAACGTGATCGACGGCGAGCCAGAGTAGCAACACGGCAATCATTGGTGATCATGACGTTATTTGCCGTGCTGTTGGCAATTTTCATTCATCATTTTGGCGAACAAATTATCGATTTTGTTGCAGGTGATGCCACGACAGAGGTTAAAGCACTGGCGTTGACTTATCTGGAACTGACGGTGCTCAGTTATCCAGCCGCTGCCATCACCTTGATTGGCAGTGGGGCACTTCGTGGCGCCGGGAATACGAAAATACCGCTACTTATAAATGGTAGCATGAATATTTTTAATATTATTATTAGCGGCATATTGATTTACGGGCTTTTCTCCTGGCAGGGGCTGGGGTTTGTTGGCGCAGGGCTAGGATTAACTATTTCCCGTTATATTGGCGCAATTGCAATTTTGTGGGTACTGGCGATTGGCTTTAATCCTGCACTACGAATCTCGTTAAAAAGCTATTTTAAGCCATTGAATTTCAGCATTATCTGGGAAGTTATGGGGATTGGTATTCCCGCGAGCGTTGAATCAGTATTGTTTACCAGTGGTCGGTTATTAACACAAATGTTTGTTGCTGGTATGGGAACCAGCGTTATTGCCGGAAATTTTATCGCTTTTTCGATTGCGGCTCTTATCAATTTACCAGGGAGTGCGCTCGGTTCTGCTTCTACAATAATTACTGGTCGAAGGCTGGGAGTAGGGCAGATAGCGCAAGCAGAAATACAGTTGAGGCATGTTTTCTGGTTGTCCACCCTTGGGTTAACAGCGATAGCCTGGTTAACGGCTCCCTTTGCCGGGGTTATGGCGTCATTTTATACCCAGGATCCCCAGGTTAAACACGTGGTTGTGATTCTTATTTGGCTAAATGCTTTGTTTATGCCTATTTGGTCGGCCTCATGGGTATTACCTGCGGGTTTTAAAGGTGCTCGTGATGCCCGCTACGCTATGTGGGTATCTATGTTGAGTATGTGGGGATGCCGAGTGGTAGTAGGTTATGCGCTGGGAATTATGCTTGGCTGGGGCGTGGTTGGCGTTTGGATGGGGATGTTTGCTGACTGGGCCGTGCGTGCTGCGTTGTTTTACTGGCGGATGGTGACCGGGCGCTGGCTATGGAAATATCCTCGCCCTGAACATGGAAAGTGTGAAAAAAAGGCAGTTGTGTCGGAATAAACGACAAAACGCAGAATATTTCAGCAAACGATTTCAAAATTAAAAAACAGGCTTTGACAATGTAGATGGGCATCGTTAATATTCGCCCCGTTCTCACGATTCCTCTGTAGTTCAGTCGGTAGAACGGCGGACTGTTAATCCGTATGTCACTGGTTCGAGTCCAGTCAGAGGAGCCAAATTATGAAAAGCCCGCTTTTATAGCGGGCTTTTTGCTTTTTACTTATAAAATCCTTCACATCTTTTCTTGATGCAAAGGATCTTCGCTCATTATCGGAACGGCGGCTCATTAAAGGTGCGCAGTTTACGGGAATGCAGTCGATCGCCTTCCGCGCGCAGTAAATCAATTGCCCGGATGCCAATCTGCAAGTGTTCGGAAATCGCACCTTCATAAAAACGGTTAGCCTGGCCGGGAAGTTTAATCTCACCATGCAATGGCTTATCTGAAACACACAGTAGCGTCCCGTATGGCACGCGGAAACGGTATCCTTGTGCTGCAATGGTTGCACTTTCCATATCAATCGCTACGGCCCGACTTAAGTTAAAACGAAGTGCAGAAGCCGAGTAACGCAATTCCCAGTTCCTGTCATCAGTAGTTACCACAGTGCCAGTACGTAGCCGCTGTTTAACTTCCTCACCCGGCCTGCCGCTGACGAGTTTGGTGGCGTCATAAAGCGCGCGTTGCACTTCAGCAATGCTCGGAATAGGAATATCGGGGGGGAGAACCGCATCAAGAACGTGGTCATCGCGTAAATAAGCATGTGCAAGTACATAATCACCAATGGACTGGCTTTCACGTAATCCACCGCAGTGACCAATCATCAGCCAGACATCCGGGCGTAGCACCGCCAGATGATCGCAGATGGTTTTAGCATTTGATGGCCCCACACCAATATTTACCAGAGTAATACCCTGGCCATCGGCAGTGATTAAATGCCATGCTGGCATCTGGTGTTTTTTCCATGCGAGATCAGAAATCGCTTCTTCAGGGGCTTCTGTTTCGGCGGTGATCCATATCCCTCCAGCACAGGAAAGAGCAATGTAGGGACTATCAGGATCGAGGATCTGGCTGCACCCCCAACGAACGAATTCATCCACATAACGTGTGTAGTTGGTAAACAAAACGAACGGCTGAAAATGTTCGACTGGCGTGCCGGTATAATGGCGTAACCGCGCGAGGGAAAAATCGACCCGGCGCGCATCAAAATGCGATAGCGGAGAAAATTCCGTTGGATGATAAATGCCGTCTGCAGTTTCATCGCCAATTTGCGCCAGTTCTGTTGTCGGGAAGTAACGAGTTAGCCCGGCGCTCATCGAACGATCAAGTGTCAGTTCAGAGCCATCGATGACATAGGGATAGGGGATTTCATGCTGCGAGGATTGCACGGAGATGTGCGCACCATAATCTTGATACAGTAACGTTAGTTGTTCATTGAGATACGAACGAAAGAGAGCAGGGTGGGTAATAGTGGTGGTATAGCTGCCAGCGTGAGTAAAACGTCCAAATGCGCGTGTTTTGGGAGGATTTGTGGCGCAGCCATCCCAGGTCACGGTCAATGATGGATAGACAAAAAGACCTTGTTTGCGGGCGTTTTCATCAGGTAATTCGCCACTTTTAATATAGTTGCCAATGGCATTGCGTAAAGCGACTACAGATTGCTCATACAGCGCGTCAAGTTTATCCAGTGCCTGAGCTGGGGTCAGACCGGAGCCCTTATTATTCATGTGTGTCTCCTGTTCCATACAATTACCGCACATCCGATAGTATGTCACAGGAATGTGAAACAAAAGTGTAAGGAGAAGATCGAATGATCTTCGCCAGACCATCAGATGCGTTGATTGTCTTTCATCAACAAAGCGGTCATTGCGGAAATCAGGCATCCAGCCAGCAAATAAATGGCGACGCTATGCCAGTCCCCGGAAAAATAAGTAATAAGAGCGGCGGCAATAAAAGGGGCAAATCCTCCACCTACCACACTGGCAACTTGATATCCGACCCCAGCGCCGCTGTAGCGATAACTGGCACCAAACATCTCTGTGAACATCGGTTGCTGCACACAAACCACCATGTCATGCGCAATATTCGCCAGCATAATGGAGAAGAAGACTATCCAGAAAATGGATTGAGCCTCGAGCGCCATGAAGAAAGGAAACGCGCTTAAGGTTCCGATAACTGCGCCAGTGATATAAACCCTGCGGCGACCAAAACGATCGGCAAGCCAGGCAAAACAGGGAATTGTCAGGCAGCTTAACCCTCCCACCAGCAAACCAATATTCAGGAATAATTCGCGTGGCAGCCCCATATTCTGGGTTGAGTAGTTAAGCGCAAAGGCGGTAACGATATACATCGTCAGCAACTCGCACAGTCGCAGCGCAATAATCTTCAGAAAAGCCCCTGGATGTAGTAACAGTGCCTGGATAACAGGGATTCGCTTTTTCACTGCCGCTTGATTATGTTGCTGTTGCTCAAATTCAGCGGATTCCTCCATACCATTACGCACCCACAATGCCCCCAACACCAGTACGGTGCTAAACAGGAAAGGAATGCGCCAGCCCCAGCTCAAAAACTGCTCGTCAGTCGTCATCATACTAATCAGAGAAACCAGTCCAGTTGAAAGCAGTAACCCTACACCGTAGCCAACTTGTACACCGCTACTGTAAAAGGCTTTTTTATTTTTCGGCGCGCTTTCAACGGACAGCAATGCTGCGCCTCCCCATTCCCCGCCGACGGCAAATCCCTGAATGGCACGAAGCGTCACCAGTAAAATCGGTGCCCACCAGCCAATAGTCGAGAATGAAGGAAGAATACCAATCAATGCTGTTGCGATCCCCATCATCCAGACAGTCAGCATCAACATGCGCTTACGCCCCAGGCGGTCGCCAAAATGGCCGAAAATGACACCTCCAAGTGGACGGAAAAGGAATCCGACGCCAAAAGTGGCAAATGCTGCGAGAGTTCCCATTGCCGGGCTCACTTGTGGGAAAAACTCTCGATTAAATACCAGTGCTGCAGTAATGCCATAGAGTAAAAAATCGTACCAGTCGACGACGGCACCGGCAAAACTGCCTAATGCAGCTCGTCGGGCGCGACTTAACGAAAGCGTTTCTTCATCGGGACGCGTGGAGATGAGCGTGGAGTCCATAGTGTTCCTGTCTGTACTGTCTTTTTATAATTAGTATGGAAAAAGGTCACTCACATTGCCGTCAATCTATAAACGAACCTTATGAGACTACCGCGACAGAGAGCATCTGCAAATATTTTTATACCTGAAAATGAGCATGGAGGGCGGATAGGGTCTACTGTAATGTGCTGGAAACGAACAAAATTGTGGATTCAGGTGCGTATTAGAAAATCAAAAGACAGAGAAATGTGATCGCTAAGGTAGCACTGGCTACTTGCTGGCGTTATTTTTGCAGATGAATTTTTCGAATTTTCTCAATGAGATTTGTGTCACTGACACGGAGTGGGCTAATTGCTTGAATGATTGGCGGAGAGAGGGGGATTTGAACCCCCGGTAGAGTTGCCCCTACTCCGGTTTTCGAGACCGGTCCGTTCAGCCGCTCCGGCATCTCTCCGTTCAGATTGTTGCAATGATGCCAGGAAATTTGGCATTTTAACAGTCCCTGTCCGTGCAATTTTGTTCAAGTGACGAGTTTGCGAGCAAAACGATGATTAAGTGGCCCTGGAAAGTACAAGAAACCGTTCATGATGATGCAATTCCGTGGAAGGAAGCTCTGTCGATACCTCTTTTGACAAGTTTGACTGAGCAGGAGCAAAACAAATTAGTCACTCTTGCTGGACGTTTTTTGCAACAAAAACGGTTGGTTCCTTTACAAGGGGTTGAACTTGACGCTTTGAAAAGCGGTCGTATCGCCTTGCTGTTTTGTTTACCTGTTATGGAACTGGGGCTGGAATGGCTGGATGGTTTCCATGAAGTGTTAATTTATCCAGCACCGTTTGTGGTAGACGATGAATGGGAAGACGATATAGGACTGGTACATAATCAACGTATCGTTCAGTCAGGTCAAAGCTGGCAGCAAGGCCCCATCGTACTGAATTGGCTCGATATACAGGATTCCTTCGATGCCTCTGGGTTTAATCTGATCATCCACGAAGTTGCACATAAACTGGACACCCGGAACGGCGATCGCGCCAGTGGTGTCCCCTTTATTCCTTTACGTGAAGTCGCGGGCTGGGAACACGATCTTCACGCGGCGATGAATAACATTCAGGACGAAATTGAATTAGTGGGCGAAAATGCCTCCAGCATTGATGCTTATGCCGCCAGTGACCCTGCAGAATGTTTTGCCGTGCTTTCCGAATACTTTTTTAGTGCCCCGGAGCTTTTTGCTCCTCGTTTCCCCTCGCTGTGGCAACGTTTCTGCCAATTTTATCAGCAGGAACCGCTGCAAAGACTGCGAAATGCGAATGAACGAGGCACATATTCAGCACCAGATGTTCATTAAATATCAATTTTGTTGCTTAATTAACCGATTGAAATAACGTGTGAATTTTAGTGTTGACACTCGCAGTGTCACTCAGTAATATTCGCCTCGTTCTCACGATTCCTCTGTAGTTCAGTCGGTAGAACGGCGGACTGTTAATCCGTATGTCACTGGTTCGAGTCCAGTCAGAGGAGCCAAATTTTGAAAAGCCTGCTTTTGAGCAGGCTTTTTGCTTTTCGATGTTAGCCATAACCGGGCTCATATCTAACCTCCCTTAAATCTGATAACTACATCAGGGCTGAATTTTTGCGATAATTCTTTTTATCGTATTTCTGAACTCATCCAGATTGATGTGATCAATATTTTTCCCTACCACAATCGTCTCTGAAATATCTGCCATAGCAGGCCAGCGTGTTTTATAATCGGCATATACTGCGATGACAGGGACATTATAAGCACTTGTCATATGTAAAACAGAAGTATCAGGTGTTATTGCGAGAAAAGCATCTTTTATGACGGCGGCAGAACGTGGTATTGAAGGTGACAATGATAAATGATAGACATTGTCAAAACACTGCGTTAGTTCTATTGCTTTTTCAGTACCATTCGGGCCATGAACAATGACAATTGGCATATTTATTTCATTTTTAATTATAGCTATTAGTTTTTGAGCTATTGAGCCTGAAAAAGTTCGCTCCTGAACACTACCATCAAGATTAAGAGCAATATATGCGCCCAATGAGGTAAGTTCATAACGTACCTCGTTTATTACCTCTTTGTTGATCGGCAGTTCAAATAAGGGGCGAACAGGCGGGAAACCAACCTCTCGCATCATGAATGCCCATGTCATTGGTACTGGCGCCCGAAGAGACTGGTCCATTTTCGACGCCGATTTACATAAGGAGGAATAACATTTCATTGTTAAACCCACCACTTGTAAATTGGTTTTGGCTTTTAAATGACTTATGAACAGCATTGTCTTCAGGTTTTTCTTGCGCATAGCTTCAATGCAGAGATCCGGTGTACCGTATTGATCTCTTATACTTTGCGCCAGACTTTTTATTTCTCTAAAGCTGGCATGATCCTGCATTGTCATACTGACTAATGTTAATTTAGTCTCTTTAAGACAAAGCGAATCAAAAACAGATTTATTAATTGTGGATGCGACAATTAATAAATGTTTTATTTTATGTGATTCCAGCGATCTAATTATGGGGTAAATGGCCATTGCATCACCAATTTGGTCGGGGATGTGAATGACCACAAATTCAGTATTTGCAATATTGATATTTGCACATGAATAATCATAATAACTGAATGCAATGCGTCTAAAAATTGACACTAACGACATTTCCAACCTCGCTTCCCTACTGGTTAAAACGTGATGGAGTTTATCAGAGATAGTCGTTTTCTAAAATCGCTAAAAAGAGAGATAATACATAATTTATTTCTATTAT